>OJMN01000010.1_pt1 | contig 110309 bp, 112 predicted proteins | sample 1597261 | NCBI WGS metagenome assembly OJMN01 (sample SAMEA2452130, study PRJEB22498) | human gut metagenome | biome: human feces; feature: human gut; material: feces | place: Australia | collected 2012 | reverse complement strand
TAGGACTTCCAGACATCAAAGGGCGTGAGGATATATTGAAAGTTCACGCGAAAGGCAAGCCGCTAGCTCCTGATGTATCGCTTAAGACTATAGCTAAATCTACAGCGGGCTTTACGGGGGCGGACTTAGAAAATCTCTTGAATGAAGCAGCTTTATTGGCGGCAAGACGTGACCTCAAGGCTATTACCATGAAAGAAGTAGAAGAAGCTACCATTAAGGTAGTTGTTGGAGCTGAGAAAAAGTCTCGTGTCATGACGGATAAGGAAAAATCTCTTACGGCTTATCATGAGGCTGGTCACGCAATAGCTACTTACATGTGTCCTACACAAGATCCAGTGCATCAAATTTCGATTATCCCGAGGGGCATGGCCGGAGGCTTTACGATGTCGTTACCTTCTGAAGATAGAAATTACAAATCAATGTCTGAGATGAAAGAGGACATCGTCGTGTTGCTGGGAGGAAGGGTTGCAGAGGCTTTGGTTTTGGGAGATATATCCACGGGTGCATCGAACGATATAAAGAGAGCAACGGAAATTGCGACTTCTATGGTAAAGAAGTACGGTATGAGCAAAGACTTAGGACCTATTGCGTATTCTGCGGAAAATGAGGGTATGTTTATAGGAAGAGACCTCTCATCAAGCAGGAATTATTCAGAAAAGGTTGCATCTAAAATAGACGAAGAGATACATTCAATTATTTCAAACAGCTACGATAAGACAGAAGAAATCTTGAAGGAGAACATGGAAAAACTTCATAAAGTGGCTCAATATTTGTTTAAGAATGAAAAAATGAGTGGAGAGGAATTTACCAAGATAGTTGAAGGGCGCTATGAGGAAATTGCCGCAGAAGAAAGCAAAGAAAAAGATTCTGAAACTCAAAGTTGATTTTATTGATGAAGTTAATGGCACAATAGCCATTAACTTCTTTGCTTGTTATTGGAAGTGCTAAACTTGACATAGCTTTGTAAACTGATGTAAATTATATACTGTAAAGTCAAGAAAGGGATAAGGTACGATGCAAACGAAGAAAAATACTTATGATAACGAGAGCATATCATCGCTTAAGGGCGCGGACAGAGTAAGGAAGCGACCGGGCGTTATTTTTGGCTCAGATGGAATAGAAGGCTGTGAACATTCAATATTTGAGATTTTATCAAATTCCATTGATGAGGCGCGGGAAGGCTACGGCAAAGTAATAACGGTGACGTTATTCCAAGATAAATCTATTGAAGTGGAGGACAACGGCAGGGGCATTCCTGTAGACTTCAATAAAAATGAGCAAAGATATAATTGGGAACTTGTTTTTTGCGAGCTTTACGCCGGAGGGAAATATAATAATTCATCCATTGACAATTATGAATATTCATTAGGCCTGAATGGATTGGGCCTTTGTTCGACGCAGTATTCCTCGGAATATATGACTGCTGAAATAAAACGAGATGGCTTTTTGTACAGGCTAGAGTTTAAAAAAGGGGAGAATGTAGGAGGATTAAAAAAGGAATTTTATAAAGGAAAAGATACGGGTACAAAAATCAGGTGGAAGCCTGATATAGATGTTTTTACAGACATTTCTGTTAGCCCGGAGTATTTTAAGGACGTCTTGAAAAGGCAAGCTATAGTAAATGCGGGCATAGAGTTTGTCTTTAAACAAGAGGAAAATGGGAATTTTGCTGAAACTACGTTTAAATATGAGCAAGGAATATTGGATCATGTGAAAGAAGTGGTCCAGGATGAAGCGATGATACCGGTGCAGTTTTGGCAAGCTGATAAAATGGTGCGTGATAGGGAAGATAAGCCACTATACAAGACTAAAATTAGTGCTGCTGTGACTTTTTCTAATAAAATAAAGCTGGCGGAATATTATCATAACTCAAGCTTTCTGGAGTATGGAGGAGTACCTGAAAAAGCGGTTAAAAATGCGTTTGTATATGAAATAGACTCATACTTAAAGCAAAATGGAAAGTACACTAAAAACGAAAGTAAAATAACTTTTACCGATGTTGAAGATTGTTTAGTTATAGTTACGTCATCTTTTTCCAATGTCACGTCTTATGAAAACCAGACTAAAAAATCAATAACTAACAAGGGCATTCAAGAAGCTATGACATCGCTGTTTAAGCATCAGCTGGAGGTTTTTTTTATTGAAAATCCGAGTGATGCGGAAAAAATAGCAACTCAAGTTTTAATAAACAAAAGAAGTAGGGAAGATGCCGAAAAGACGAGGCTTAACATAAGGAAAAAGCTCACTACAAATATGGACATGGCAAATAGGGTTGCAAAGTTTGTGGATTGCAGAAGTAAAGATGTCACAGAACGAGAACTTTTTATAGTGGAAGGCGATTCAGCTCTTGGCGCATGCAAACAAGCCAGAGACCCAAATTTTCAAGGCATTATACCCATTAGAGGGAAAATTTTAAATTGCTTGAAAGCTGACTACAATAAGATATTTAAAAGCGAGATAATCACAGATTTGCTAAAAGTTTTAGGCTGCGGAGTGGAAATAAAATCTAAAGCTAATAAGGACTTAGCAAACTTTAATTTAGGTCTATTGAAGTGGAATAAAATTATCCTTTGTACCGATGCGGACGTAGATGGATTTCAAATAAGAACTCTTTTACTTACTATGATATATAGGTTGGTGCCGACGTTAATAAATGTGGGAAAAGTTTTCATAGCAGAATCGCCGTTGTATGAGATAAATACTAAAGCGGAAACTTATTTTGCATATACCGAGCAAGAAAAAGAACAATTCCTTTTAAAGATTGGCAATGAAAAATATAGTATACAACGTTCAAAAGGGCTGGGTGAAAACGAACCTGACATGATGAACTTAACCACCATGAATCCGAAAACTAGACGACTTATAAAAGTTATGCCGGAGGATGCTCAGAAAACAGCAGAGATTTTTGATATTTTGTTAGGTGATAACTTAGCAGGAAGAAAAGAATATATCGTAGAAAATGGGCATTTGTATATGGATGATATAGATGTAAGCTAAAAGTGACAACGTTTTAGAACTTTGCAAAAAAAGAAAGGAAATGGAAATGGCGCAAAAGAAAAACCTACAAAAGCAAAATCGTGTACCTGCTATGAAGGGGATAATTGAAGGTGCAGGTGAGGTAGTAGAGCAACCGATAGTTAGCACTATAGAGAAGAACTATATGCCATATGCTATGAGCGTAATTTTGTCTCGAGCGATTCCTGAAATAGATGGGTTCAAGCCATCACATAGAAAACTGCTTTACACTATGTATCAAATGGGACTTTTAGAAAAAGCTCGAACGAAATCTGCCAATATAGTTGGTCAAACGATGAAGCTTAACCCTCACGGAGACAGTGCAATTTACGATACCATGGTTAGATTGAGCCGAGGTTATGAAGCGCTTTTGCATCCTTATGTAGACTCTAAAGGAAACTTTGGAAAGTTTTATTCAAGGGACATGGCATGGGCTGCTTCAAGGTATACGGAGGCAAAGCTTGATAAGATATGCGAAGAGCTGTTTTTGGATATAGATAAAGATACTGTAGACTTCGTGCCAAACTACGACAATACGTTGATGGAACCTACTCTGTTGCCGGCGAGGTTTCCATCCATTTTGGTAAATGCAAACACTGGTATAGCAGTAGGAATGGCAAGTTCTATCTGCCCGTTTAATTTAAAAGAGGTATGTTTAACGACAATAGAGCTGATAAAGAACCATAACCACGACATAAAGAGCACATTGATAGCACCTGATTTTTCAGGAGGTGGCAATTTAATCTACGATAAATCTGCCATTGACACTATATATAGAACGGGTAAAGGCAGCATAAAAATTAGGAGTAGATATACTTACGATAAATCAGCAAACTGTATAGACATAAACAGTATTCCGCCAACTACCACGACAGAAGCAATTATTGAAAAAATAGTGGAACTCTCAAGGAAAAATCAAGTAAAAGAAATTAACGATATACGTGACGAAACGGGCATAGATGGTCTGAAAATAACGATAGATTTAAAGCGTGGTACAGACCCTGAAAAGCTTATGCAAAAACTTTTCAAAATGACGACGCTAGAGGATAGTTTTTCTTGCAATTTTAATGTTCTTATAAATGGGACTCCAAAAGTTTTAGGGGTAAGAGAATTACTTTCCGAGTGGATTTTGTTTAGGACCAACTGCGTAAAACGTAGAACGCGATATTCTTTAAATAAGCAAGAAAAGAAACTGCACCTTTTGAGTGCGCTGAAGTGTATTTTACTTGATATAGACAGAGCTATAGAGATAATCAGGAATACTAAGGAGGAAAAGGATGTCGTTCCGAACTTAATGGAAGGGTTTTTGATTGACGAAAAGCAAGCCGAATATGTTTCTGAAATCAAACTTAGGCATTTAAATAAGGAGTATTTACTGAAAAGAGTAGAAGAGATAGATGTGTTGGAATTGAGCATAAAAAAGCTAAAAGATGTGCTTGAAGATGAGGATGAAATCAAATTAATTTTAATAGAGGAACTGCAACATGTCGCGGAAAAATATGGTGAGAATCGTAAAACGATGTTGATATATCCTGATCAAATCACTAAGTATGAAATAGAAGAAAGCGTTCCTGATTATGCAATTAATTTGTTTTTTACAAAACAAGGGTACTTAAAGAAGATAACGCCGCAATCGCTCAGAATGAGCTCTGAACAGAAGCTTAAAGATGGCGATGAAATTATTTCACACACCGAGGGGAAAAATACAGACGAGCTATTGTTTTTTACAAATATGCATCAGGTGTATAAAGCCAAAGCCAGTGATTTTCAAGACACAAAAGCAAGCGTCTTAGGTGAATATGTTCCAGTGAAACTTGAGATGGATGAAGATGAGCTACCAGTATGTATGCTGAATTTGAAAGATTTTGAAAATGGGTTTGTATTATTTTTCTTTGAAAATGGCAAAGTAGCAAAAGTTTCGGCATCGTCGTACCGAACAAAAACAAACCGCAAAAAGCTTTTGAAGGCTTATTGCGATAAATTTAAGTTAGTATCTATTTTTTATTCTGAAGAAGAAAAAGATTATATTTTAACATCTTCATCAGGCAGAATGTTGCTTATAAATTCTTCAATGATAACTTTAAAAACTACGCGCGACACGCAAGGGGTATCGGTGATGAGCTTTCCGAAAGGACAAAAGCTTATTTCGGTGAAAGAATATGACGGGGAACTTTTAGACAGTGAACATTATAGAAGCAAAACTATTCCGGTAAGGGGTGTCTTTCCACCAAAAGATGTAAGACAAAATTCACAGCAACTTAAATTTTAACCACAAATATTTTGTGAATTGAATGTATTTTAATAATTTTAACAAAATGAGTGACAAGTATCACAAAAAGTGATATAATATAAAAGCTAAGTTATTTAGTAAATTGATTTTAGAGGTGATATTTGTGGAGAAAAAGGTAAAAAGGAAATCTGAAATTGGCGCAGTAGATGAGAAGAATTTAGAACATGTTAGTGGAGGCTTCGTTGAAAGAAAAGGGCTACTGAATTATAGGATACACGATGACGAGACAGGAGAAGTTATAGATTCAGCGTTTACATCGCTGGGTGCGGAAATCAAGGATAAACTTTTAAATAAATCATTCGTAAAGCACAAAAGGCGCGGTGGATGAAAATTTATAACTTAAAAGTAAATAGGTTATTTTAAGGTTTATACACAACAAACCCCCTTCGATAATATATCGAAGGGGGTTCTGCTATTTATTGCAATTATCTTACTTAACTTCTACTTCTGCGCCAGCTTCTGTCAATTTAGCTTTCATTGCTTCAGCATCGTCTTTAGAAACTGCTTCTTTAAGAGTTTTAGGTGCTCCATCTACAATTTCTTTAGCTTCTTTTAGGCCAAGACCTGTGATTTCTTTAACTGCTTTTATAACAGCAACTTTGTTTGCACCAGCTGACTTAAGTACAACATCAAATTCAGTTTTTTCTGCGGCTGCCGCTTCACCTGCTGCAGGTGCTGCTACTGCTACAGCTGCAGGTGCTGCTGCAGATACACCAAATTCTTCTTCAAGAGCTTTTACTAACTCGCTCAATTCCAATACTGTTAACGCTTTAACATCCTCAATTAACTTTGTAACTTTCTCTGACATAATAATATCCTCCAAAATTTTAATATTATAAATTTTTACACGCCTTAAGCGCTTTGTTTTTCAGCGATTGCATTTAATGCAATTACCAATGAACGAATTGTGCCGTTGAGTACAGTAGCAAATCCAGTAATAGGTGCATTTAATGTACCTAAAACCTGAGCAACCAAAATCTCTTTGCTTGGCAGCTTAGATAGATTTTCTACTTCACTTGCACCAATAACTTTGCCTTCTACAAAACCGGCTTTTGCTTTAAAGAAATCGTTATTCTTAGCAAATTTGCAAAGAATACGTGCCGCTGCTACATAGTCATCGTTGCTGGTTGCAACAGCTGTAGAACCTTTAAGAACAGAATCTAGACCATCAAGTCCTGCTTTTTCAGCAGCTCTAGAAAGAAGAGTATTTTTAATTACAGAATATTCGACTCCGGCTTCTCTAAGTTCTTTTCTTAGCTTAGTGTCATCTTCCACTGTGATGCCTTTATACTCTACGAAAACGCCGGCACAAGAACCTTTAAGCTTTTCAGCTAACTGCTCAACCAATGCTTTCTTTTGTTCCAAGACATTTTCACTTGGCATACACTCACCTCCATAAAAAAGAGTAAAGGTGCAAATTAAAAGCTTCTTTTCCTGCCGAGAAAAAGAAGCAAAAACAATCAAAAGTTTATTGCGATCATCCTCGGTAGGCGAAAAACTTACGCTAAAAATAGCACCTACTGTCTTTGGAAAAACAGCTTTTAATATTTTACCATGGCATTATAACTTTGTCAATACAGATTTAAAAAACTTTAAAACGATAGATAAGCTTGAATTTTTTATGTATTTATAATATAATTATTTAAATTACAGATATTAGGAGAACGGTTATGAATCAGCAATATAAATTAGGACTCAGGGCTGCAAAAAGTGCAATAGCTGTTTTTCTTTGCTTACTTATAGCGATGATATTTAAACGATCGGAGCTGTTGCTTGCCAGCATAGCAGCTATTATTTGTATGCAACCAACGTACAATGAAACATACAAAACTGGCCTATACAGGCTTGTCGGGACAAGCATAGGCGGATTTTTGGGACTCATAGTTCTGCTCATAACTAAGTTAATACCGTACAAAGAATGTGTAGGATATGTAAACTTGCTTTTAGCGCCTGTTTGTGTTTTGGCTGTTATATACATTTGCAATGTCATAGACCATAAAAACTCGATAGTCATAGGTTGCATTGTGGTGCTCAGCGTAATTGTAGAACGATCAGATTCAGCTTACAGCAACACGTTTATGTATGTGATTAATAGGGTTTTGGATACGAGCATGGGAGTGGTTGTCGCGATGGTTGTAAATAGGTTTATGTTTAGAAAAAGAAGTAAAGTAAAATAACGGAGTGAAATTTGATGAAAGTAAAAAAAGCAGTTATACCGGCAGCCGGTCTTGGAACGAGAGTACTTCCTGCTAGTAAAGCCGTTCCCAAGGAAATGCTTCCAATAGTAGACAAACCGGCAATACAGTACATAGTTGAAGAAGCTGTAAGTTCAGGTATAGAGGACATATTAATAATAACTAATAGAGGAAAAGGCGTAATAGAAGATCATTTTGATCATTCACCTGAACTTGAAAAAAAGTTGCTTGAAGATCAGAAAAAAGAAATGTATGAGCAGGTATCGAAACTTTCAAAGCTTGCAAATATTTATTTTATACGACAAAAAGAGACGAAAGGCTTAGGTCATGCTATAAGTTGTGCAAAGTCATTTGTTGGAAGTGAGCCTTTTGCTGTACTTTATGGCGATGATGTCATAATAAGTAAAGTGCCGGCTTGTTTGCAGCTGATGAAGGCATATGAGGAGTACGAGGTGCCTATTTTAGGTGTAAATAAAGTAAAAGAAGAAGATATTTACAAGTATAGCTCGCTTAAAGTAGAGCCTATTAAGGATAACTTGTTTAAGTGTACCGACATGGTAGAAAAGCCTTCTCAGGATGAAGTAATGTCTTTGTATTCTATTTTAGGGCGCTGCATTTTAACTCCAGACATTTTTGATGCTTTAGAAAAAACGAAACCAGGTGCGGGCGGAGAAATTCAACTTACAGATGCCATAAAAGCTTTAGCGAGGACTTCAGGTACGGTAGCCGTTGAGTTTACAGGAAAAAGGTACGATATGGGCAGCAAGTTGGGAATGATGCAGGCTGCTGTAGAAGTGGCTATAACACATGAGGAAATAGGTGAAAACTTTAAGAAGTACTTAAAGGATATAGTAAAAAGTTTTTAATTTTATCATAAAATTTATTAATCAGTTAACTAACGTTAGCTGATTTTTTATTTTTTGCAAATTATTATAATTTTTAATTGACTTTAATTCTTAAATGATGTATTATGAACATATAAATGCAAAAATAACATATTGATATTTGGAGGGTGTTGTATGAAAAAGTTTATTACCATTTTACTTATTGTAAGTTTAGCGATTCCTTTTACCGCTTGTGGTGGATCAAATGGAAATGACAAAGGAGAAGAAAGTGAAACTTCTCAAGTTGAAACAAGCGAACAAAAGGAAGAAAAAGGCATTGAGAAAAATGATGGAGATGTAGAAGAAATTGGCGATGATGTAATTCAATACTATGAAAGCGAGTCGGCTAAAGGCAAAGAGACGTATCATTTCAAAGACGACAAATTAGATTCTGTTTCTGTTGAAATTGCTATGAAGGAAGGAAAAGACAAAAAGTTTGAATATGAATGCAATGCACTAGTTAAAGAAGGTTACGAAAAAACCGAATCAAAAGATGGGGTTGTAAAATTCAAAGCCGGCAAAACCCTTTTGAAGAGCTTACAAGTTAAACATAGTTCAAAAGCAGATTTACTGGCAACATTAGAGTCTCAAGATAATCAGTAATATAAATACAAAACAAGCACCGATTGTGGTGCTTGTTTTTAGTATGATTTATAAATGTATGCATTTTTTGTTTATAAGAATAGTAGAATTGTAAATAGCTTTCAAAAAACAAAAGGTGACGGAAATGATAGTAACAGTTACTACAGAATGCATAAATGACATAAATTTTTTTAAGTATTTATTTTTAGACAAGCTCATAGTTGAGGAGAAAAAACTAGGGGAAATAAGTGTAGTAAATATTTTAGTTAAGTCTAAAAAAGGGAAGATAAAGTGGAAAAAGATAGCCAAATTACTGGGCAAAGAGGAGTTTAAAATTTTATTTCCAAACCAACTTCCTATTATGACAAAATTGGGAATAAAAAGGTTTTCATCTATAAATCTTCAAAAAAGGTTGTGCAAGAATGCAGTATTAGAGGTACTAAACAAGGCAAAACTCAATCCCAACAAATTAAGGATATCATTGATCGATGAAACAGGTGAGCATTCTGAACTGCTAAGAAAAATTATAAAATTTTCTAGCCAGATTGATGTGATAACTTTAAATGAACATTTATATTTGGAAAAACAGATGGATTTAATGGATGAATTTGGGGCATCTGTGATGGTCACGAAAAATAAAGACTGGCTTTTTAAAAGTGATATTGTTGTGGCGCCAGAACCTATAAATGAACCTTTGCCTATAAAAAAGGACAGTGTTGTGTTTTCAAGTGAAATCAACAAATACTTGAACTGCTTGAACGCCTACTACGAGTATAAGGTGGAAATCCCACTTAAATATAAAAAGCTAAAGCCGCAAAATGTAAGTGTAGAGTATTTTTTGTCAGCTCTTTTTGATGAATACAATCTTTCTGATTTGCCAATGTTAAGACCCAAAAAATGCTTGTCGAAATGTGGATTAGAAAGCATTGAAGATGTTGCTAAAAAAATAAAGATTAATTGTGCCAGCCTTTGAGGTTGGCTTTTTTTATAGCAGTGAAAATATTTTTTTTAAGGTTTGGGTAATCGTTTTCTAAATTTGCTAAGAGCTTTTTAGTCGTTTCACGCTGAGTCCTTTTATCTGCAGGACACAAGCTCTTAACAACCGGTAGATTGTGAGAGGATATAAAATTAGATATGTTGGACTCTTTGCAGTAGATTAGAGGTCTGATGACGTGTATGTTTTTTCTAGACAAATAAGTAACGGGAGAAAAGCAAGAAATATCTCCGTTATTAAACAAATTCATAATAAAAGTTTCAACAACATCATCGAAATGGTGCCCAAGGGCTATTTTGTTGCAGCCAATCTCTTTAGCGCAGTTGTGCAAAATACCACGTCTCATGCGAGAACACAAGCTACATGGATTTTTTTCTTTGCGAACGTTGAAAATAATTTCGTACATTTGGGTTTCTTTTATTAAATAATTAATATTATTTTTATGACAAAACTCTCTAATTTCTGTATACGAAGACTTGCCTGGAAAACCAGGATCTACAGTTAAAGCAGATAGATTAAATTTTTTGGGATAATATTTTTTTATTTCATTTAGAGCATAAAGCAGAAAAACTGAGTCTTTTCCGCCTGAAACGCATACGGCAATATTGTCGTTTTCATCTATCATATCAAACTGATCTATGGCTGCGCGGACTTTACTTGTTAAATCTTTCATAAAAACATCCTTATACATTTATACAATTTATTATAACATACGGTGGTGTGAATTTGGATTTTCATTTTATAAATTTTCTGGGTAAGAAAAATGAAAAAATTGTCGAAATATACAGATGAAAAATAAAAAAAGAAATAAGATGCATGTATATTTATTTAATGTTTATAGTTTCTAAAACAGAATAAAAATTTAAAAGATTTTTAAAATAACCATTTTAGACAATATTTTTTAAATTTCTCGAAAAAAATTTTGTTTTCATATTGACACGAAAAAAAATAAGTATATAATATTAAGTAATTGGTGGTGAAAGGTGGGGCAAAGTAGAGTTAAGTGGTAAATTTAATTCTATTTTTCCTCAAGAGTGAAGCTTATGTTGATAGGTGAATACCAACATAATATTGATCCAAAGGGTAGAGTCGCGGTTCCTACGAAGTTCCGCGATGATTTAGGTACGCTATTTTACATCACCAAAGGGCTTGATGGGTGCTTGTTTGTACTACAGCAAAGCGAATGGATGCGACTTGAAGATAAAGTTAGAACAATGCCGATATCTAAAGCAAGAACTATACAAAGGTTTTTCTTTTCAGGTGCTGCTGAAGTTCAGCCGGATAAGCAAGGAAGGATTCTTATTCCTCAAAATTTGAGGGAACACGCTTGTTTAAAAAAAGAAGTTACATTTATAGGAACGGCGAATCGGGTAGAAATTTGGGATAGTGCTAAGTGGAACAGCTTTAACTCGAGCATTACAGAGGAAAATATAGAAGAAGCTATGGACATGTTAGAGCTTTAAAAAAGGGGTGTGACACTTGGAATTTTCTCATAAGTCAGTTCTGTTGAAAGAATCTGTGGACCTATTAAATGTAAAACCTGACGGCATATATGTAGACGGTACGGCGGAGGGCATTCAGAGGAGATACTGAAAAGGCTTAAAAAAGGGAAACTGATATCAATCGATCAAGACCCAGATGCTATTTTGGCATTGAAAGAAAGGCTTTCTAAGTATCAAAATTCAATAATTGTCAACTCAAACTTTTCAAAGATAAGAACAGTTGTGCAGAATTTGTCCGTGAGCGGCGTGGATGGAGTATTGTTAGATATAGGAGTTTCTTCGTATCAACTGGATACACCTGAGAGAGGCTTTTCTTATCATAATGATGCACCACTTGATATGAGAATGAGCAAAAACGGAGTATCTGCTTTCGATGTAGTGAACGATTTTGCTGAAGAAAAAATAGGCGAGATAATAAAAAATTACGGAGAAGAAAAATATTTTAAATCAATAGCAAGGGCTATAGTGAAATATAGAGAAAATAAAAAAATTTATAGTACTTTAGAACTGGCTGAGATAATTAAATCATCCGTACCAGCAAAAGTGAGAAGAGAAAATGGACACCCAGCGAGGAAAACATTTCAAGCAATTAGGATTTTCGTCAATTCAGAACTTGAAGTTTTAGAGAAAGGCTTAGGTGAAGCGTTTTCCGTTTTAAATAAAGGAGCTAGAGTAGCAGTTATAACTTTTCATTCGCTCGAAGATAAAATAGTAAAAAGAAAAATGCAAAGTTGGTGCAGAGGTTGTACATGTCCACCGGATTTTCCGGTTTGTGTGTGCGCAAATAAACCAAAAGCTAAGCTTGTCACCAGAAAAGCCGTGGAACCAAGTGAAGAGGAAATAAAAGAAAATAAAAGGAGTAGAAGCGCAAAATTAAGAGTTTGCGAGAAAATATAAAAGGCAGGAATAAAAAGGAGCTGTTTAAGTGATGTCATTAGACAATAGGAATTTAGCATATGACCTTTCGGTGTTTGAGGAAGTAAAAGTTAAAAAGAAAGACAATATCCTAAGGTTACCTAAAGAGGAATTGAGAAAAAACCGAAGGGCGAAAGTAAATCCATTGGTGGTGGCGTTTTTAGGGGCAGTCTTTGCTGTAAGCTTGTTAACAATTTTAACAGTGATACATAATCAGATAAAGCTAACCGAATTGACAGCTCAAATACAAAGTATGAACAAGCAATTAATGGAGAGCGAAAGTATACATACGCAACTGGCGGTGAGGAATGAATCTAATTTTTCACTTTCAAAGGTTGAAAATATTGCTAAAAACAAATTGGGAATGGGTACAACAACTGCATCTCAAGTAGAGTATATCAATCTGTCTGATGGAGATAAAGCTTATAAAAATGGGTAATTTTACAATTTATTTTAACTAAGGAAATATTTTATTTTTATAAGAATATAAATTAATAGGAATGAAATTAAAAAGAGTTAAGATAAAATCTTGACTCTTGTATTGTTATAAAGGAGCAAAACTATGGCAAGAGGTACCACTGTTAGAATGTGGAGAAGATCGCTTTTTGTGCTGCTGGTCTTGATATTTTTAGGGTTTGGAATAGGTATATTTAGACTAGCGCAACTTCAACTTGTTCAAGGTGCAGAGCTAAAACAGATGGCGATAGAGCAACAGCTTAAAGATACAAAAGTTAGTGCGCAGAGAGGCACTATTTATGATTGTAATATGAAACCTTTGGCTCAAAGTGCTACTGTTTGGACGGTTGTATTGGAACCAGCTTACTTGCCAGATGATCAATCGAAGGAAATGGTAGCAAAAGGCCTTTCTGAGATATTGGAACTAGATCAGGAGGAGATACTGGCAAAAGCGAAAAAGAGATCTTACTATACTGTCTTAAAGAGGAAAATTGACAGTGATGTAAAGGATAAAGTTGTCGCTTTTTTAAAGGATAACAAAATAAAATCAGGGGTACGTTTGGTAGAAGACTATAAAAGGTATTATCCTCACAAAGATTTTGCATCAGCTGTCATAGGTTTTGTAGGGACTGATAATCAAGGCTTGTCTGGAATTGAAAATTATTATAATAGTTATTTAACGGGCGAAAGCGGTCGCTTGGTTACCGCAAGAAATGCAATAGGAACGGATATGCCTTTTGAGTATGAGAAAATGATACCGGCTAAAAATGGAAATAGTTTAGTGTTATCGATCGATGAAGTTATACAGCACTTTTTAGAGAAGGGCTTAGAAGAGGGAATAGTAAATAATGTTGTGAAGAACAAAGCAGTTGCCATAATGATGGATGTTAATAACGGCGAGATTTTGGGGATGGCTGTGAAGGGCGGTTATGATTTAAACAAGCCCTTCGAGATAGTTGATGAAGATGATAAATCTGCAATAGAAAATTTAACAGAAGAAGAGAGACCAAAAGCCAAAGCGGAAGCATTGGAAAGACAATGGCGAAATAAGGCTGTAAGTGATACATATATGCCGGGCTCTGTTTTTAAAATGGTAACGACAGCAATGGGTTTTGAAGAAAATTTGATTAATGAAAACACAGGTTTTCACTGTACTGGTAGTTTAGTTCCATTTAAGGGAGCAAGACCGATAAAATGTCACAAACACGGCGGACATGGGGCACAAACTTTTGCAAAGGCTTTCTGTAACTCTTGTAACCCGGCTTTTATCTCACTTGGGCAAATAATAGGAAGCGAAAAGTTTTACCAATACTACGATGCTTTTGGGTTTACGGAAAAAACGGGTATAGATTTGCCCGGCGAAGCAAACGGCATATTTTTCAGCAAAGACGGCTCCATGGGTCCTATGGATTTAGCTGTTGCGTCGTTTGGCCAAAACTTTAGTATAACGCCGATTCAAATGGTCACGGCGGCAGCAGCCGTAGCAAATGGAGGCCATTTGGTTACGCCTCATATAGTAAAACAAATTATAGACTCTGATGGAAATGTAGTAAAATCGTTTGAAAAGAAAGAAAAAAGACAGGTTATTTCTCAAAGTACATCGAAAAGAATCTGTGAGCTTTTGCAAATGAACGCTAAAGAAGGCGGTGCAAAGAACGGGTATGTTCCAGGGTACAGAATCGGGGGGAAAACAGGAACAAGTCAAAAGATAGGGCAAAGTGGACCCAATGGAATGGATTACATAGCTTCATTTTGCGGGATAGCACCTGCTGATAACCCACAGGTAGTTTTGTTGATATATTATGATACACCGAAGGGACCGAGTTACTATGGAGCGATGGTTGCAGCACCTACTTTTGCAAAAGTTATGCAAGAAGCACTGCCTTACTTGGGTGTAGAGTGCAAGTATACTGAAGAGGAACTTGCAAAGTTAGATATTCCGGTGCCGTTTGTGGTAGGATCTAAAGTATCGCAGGCAAAGTCTAAACTTGAAAGCCTAGGGCTTAGCTCAACTGTTTGTGGAAGTGGAGATGTAGTAATATCGCAAATACCGGAAGCAACAGCCAAAATGCCAAAAGGAGGCAAAGTGGTTTTATATACAGACAAAGACGACAAAGCGAATGTAAAGGTGCCAAAGTTAATAGGAATGAGTCCTGCAAATGTAAATAAAGTGGCCGCAGAAAGTGGATTGAATGTAAAAATAAAAGGCGAACTGGCTCATGGGCAAAACTGTATTTCTGTTTCGCAAAGTATAGGTGAAGGTGAAACCGTAAAAAGAGGAACGTCTATAACGGTAGAATTTGTACAGAAGAAAGATTCTCAAATAGCTGAATGAGTTTTAAAATATGTATAAAATGGTATGCAGATGTGGTATAATTGAATTGGCATACAAAATTAAAAGGGGAGCAAAAACATGGCAACAGCTTTTACAATAGCATCAATGTTAATTTCGTTTTCAGTGACTTTGCTTTTGGGCAAAAAATTAATACCTTATCTTCACAAACTTAAGTTCGGTCAAACAATACTTGAAATTGGGCCATCTTGGCACAAAAAAAAGCAGGGTACGCCTACCATTGGCGGAAGTATGTTCATAATTGGAATTTTTGTATCGGTGATCTTGTGCTTGCCTTTATACTGCTATGCGTCTAAGGGCGATATCACTTTGCTGCAAGCCCCGCTTATGTATTTGAAAATAATAGCTGGCCTTTTAATGGCATTAGGATTTGGCGCAATTGGTTTTTTGGATGATTACATAAAAGTAGTAAAAAAAAGGAATATGGGACTCAATGCAAAACAGAAATTATTACTACAGTTTTCGGTAGCCTTTGTGTATTTATTTTTATTGTTTTTCTCAGAAAATTCGCATGGTGTAGTTAATACGACCAGTACGTTGATACCGTTTTTAGGAAAAGTTGATTTAGGTATTTTTTATTGGCCGATTTGTGCAGTATTAATAGTTGGTATGGTAAACGCTGTAAACTTAACAGATGGGATAGATGGATTGGACGCATCACTTACATTTTTCGCAGGGCTTTTCTTCATGGTTATAGCTGGAATTTTTAATATGATAGGTTTAAGTATAGTATCAGCAGCTTTAGTTGGAGGATGTTTAGGTTTTCTTTTTTGGAATGCATACCCAGCGAAAGTTTTTATGGGAGATACAGGATCATTATTTTTAGGTGGAATGATCTGTGCTCTAGCTTTTGCGATAAATATGCCTGTTTTATTAATAACCATTGGTGCAGTTTATATTCTTGAGATGTTTTCAGTTATGCTTCAAGTTATATATTTTAAACTAACTAAAGGAAAACGCTTATTCAAAATGAGTCCGATACATCATCATTTTGAAATGTGCAACTGGAGCGAACTTAAAATCTGCATAGTTTTTTGCTCTTTTATGATAGTTATGGGACTTTTGAGCATAGCTTTAGTTTTAACAGGATTTTAAAAATCAAATAAAAGGGGGTAAATCTTCATGCGTAGAAAGATTCAAAATACGAGATCCGGCAAAAGAACAAATGTACAAAAAACCGCAAGCAGTGCAGTAGCTGTTAAAAGGCATAATGCGATTTCCCAAAGGGGACGGGCATTACAGAACAAATTAAAGATATTTTCTGTCCGGTCTGGACTAGATTTACCTCTGTTTTTTATAACATTAATTTTACTCGTTATAGGACTGATAATGTTATTTTCAGCATCGGCTCCAAATGCTTATTATTTCAAAAATGGAGACAGTTATTATTTTATTAGAAGTCAGCTTATTTGGGCTGTGCTGGGCGTTGTTGCAATGATAGCAATATCTTATTTTGACTATCATCATTTGCACAAACTTGCAGTTCCGATATTAATAGTGTCTTTTTTACTTTTAATATTAGTTTTGCTAATGCCAATAAAAAATGGCGTTCACAGATGGATACAGCTAGGTCCTGTAGGATTTCAACCATCTGAAATTACAAAGTTTGCAATAGTTTTATCATTTGCACATTTTATTTCCATTAACTTCAAAAGAATGGGAACTTTTAAGTATGGCATATTGCCTTACGCTACTATTTTAGGAGCAACAGCCTTCCTATTGTATTTAGAGCCGCATATTTCTTGTTTAATCATTATAGTTTTGTTAGCGGGAGGGATGTTGTACATCGGTGGCGTAAAATTAAGATGGTTTGGACTGGTTTTGGCTGTAGCGTTGGCAGCAGTTGGATATTTAGTTTTATTTACCGATAAATTAACTTACGCAAACGGCAGAGTACAGGGGTGGCTGGATCCATTTTCAACAAATTCAGGGGTTGATACATGGCAAACTAAGCAAGGCCTTTACGCAATTGGCTCAGGAGGGCTGTTAGGTCTAGGACTGGGGCAATCTCGGCAAAAACATTTATATATACCAGAGCCGCAAAATGACTTTATTTTTTCTGTAGTATGCGAAGAACTCGGTTTTATTAGAGCTTCAATTATTTTGATCTTATTTGCAATGTTGGTTTGGAGAGGAATAATAATAGCCATGAGAGCAAAAGACAGATTTGGTTCGTTGCTGGGAATAGGACTAATAGCACAAATCGGTTTGCAGGTAGTTTTAAATATTTTTGTTGTGACGAATACCATGCCAAATACGGGCATAAGCTTGCCGTTTTTTAGCTATGGAGGAACTTCACTTGTAATGTTGCTGGCCCAAATCGGTATTGTTCTTTCAATATCCAGGACTTCTAAATTAGAAAAAGCATAGAGGTGATTAACTTTGAAGATAGTATTAGCCGGAGGAGGCACAGCAGGTCACATAAACCCGGCTTTAGCGATTGCAAATTTTGTAAAGGAAAACGTACCCGATGCGGAAATTCTTTATATAGGCGCTAAAGGTGGCATGGAAGAAGAGCTTGTGGCAAAAGCGGGGTATGATTTCAAGGGGATAACAGTTACTGGATTTAGTAGAAAATTAAATTTATCTGGATTTAAAAAGAATTTAGAGACGATAGGACATTTTATAACATCCTGTCAAGACTGTAAAAAAATTTTGAAAGAGTTCAACCCAGACGTTTGTATAGGTACAGGAGGGTACGTTAGTGGGCCTGTTTTATGGGAAGCATCTGCTTTAAAAATACCGACGTTAATTCATGAACAAAATGCATTCCCCGGCATAACAACCAAAATGCTTTCCAAAAGAGTTAATGTAGTTATGTTAGCGTCTAAAGAAGCGAGAAAATTTCTTGATAAAAAATGTAGATGCGAGCTGACAGGAAACCCAATTAGAGGTGAAGTGCTGCTAAAGCAAAAGAATGTTGCAAGGAAAGAGTTAGGTTTAGATTCTCGGCCAGTTGTGTTGTCTTTCGGAGGCAGCTTGGGTGCAAAGAAAATAAACGAAGCTGTGATAGATTTAATGAAAGATATTGCTAAAGACGGTAGATATCAGCTCATCCACGGTTTTGGAAAGCGCAATGACTGGTTTGAAGATGCTGTTTTGAAAAGTGGCATTAAAAAGTCGGAGCACAAAAATTTCGACATAAGAAAATACATAGACAATATGGCCACCTGTTTAGCCGCAGCTGATTTAGTTATTTGTAGGGCAGGAGCCATTAGTTTGAGCGAAATAGAAGCTCAAGGCAAGGCATCTATTTTAATTCCATCTCCAAACGTAGCGGAGAACCATCAGTACCACAATGCTATGGAACTTGTAAATAATAATGCTGCGGAAATAATAGAGGAAAAGGATTTGAGTGGACAAAGTCTAGTTAAAAAAGTGGATGGGCTATTAAAAGATAGGGGAAAGTTAAGCGAATTTGAAAAAAATGCGAAGAGTATGGCTATAGTAGATGCAAATGAGAGGATTTACGGGCTTATAGAAGAATTTGTTTCTTAGATTGCACCTGTACCCTTTTTATAGCATAACTTGTATAAGATATAAAATGTTATGAAAGGGGTGGTTGGTGATGTCACTACTTTTAATAGATGGTAACAAAAAATTGAGTGGAGAGATCTCAATACAAGGTTCTAAAAATAGTGTTTTACCTATTTTAGCGGCCACCGTTTTATGTCAGGAAAAATGTATTTTACATAACTGCCCTGACATATTGGATGTAGACTTTTCAATAAAAATTTTACAATATTTAGGTGGGAAAATAACGAGGTCAAATTCTAGCTTAATAGTGGACATGAGCTCTATAAAAAGGTGCGATATACCAAACTTCCTGATGAAAGAAATGCGCTCTTCAATCATTTTTTTAGGTGCGATATTATCTAGGGTAAATAAAGCTAAGCTTACTCTCCCGGGTGGTTGTCAATTGGGCCCGAGACCTATAGATTTTCATTTAAGAGCATTTGAAAAGATGGGTGTGGAGATATTAACACAGGAAGAGATTTTAAATTGCCAAGCTAAAAAAGGCTTGACTGGAGAAAAAATAGAATTGCCTTTCCCGAGCGTAGGGGCCACTGAAAATATATTACTGGCGTCAGTGAAGTCTTCTGGCACGACGGTTATTAAAAACGCAGCTAAAGAGCCGGAAATAGTGGACTTAGCGAACTTTTTAAATGCTTGTGGCGCAAAGATCAAAGGAGCTGGAACAAGTGAAATTATTGTAGATGGAGTGGAAAAACTCCATGGGGCAGAGTACGCTGTGATACCGGATAGAATAGTAGCAGCCACTTTTATGTCAGCTGTAGCGATTACTGGGGGTGAAGCACTTTTCAAAAACGTGAATCATGAGCACTTATCGGGAATTATTCCGGCATTTGAAGAATGCGGCTGTAAAATGGACTTTTGTGAGAAAACATTAAGTTTAAAAGCTCCAAGAGAATTAAAACCGATAAAAGAAATAATTACAGGACCGTATCCAGATTTTCCTACAGATGCACAGGCTCTATTGATGGCGGTAACGACCGTTTCACGTGGGAAAAGCCTGTTTGTTGAGAAAGTTTTTCAGCAAAGATATAAACACGTAAATGAGCTTTTAAAACTAGGGGCCGATATAGAAATAGATGGAAAAAATGCTGTAGTTAACGGTGTAGGAAGTTTACATTCGGCAAAGCTGTGTGCAACGGACTTAAGAGGAGCAGCATCTTTAGTTATAGCAGCGCTAAAAGCTGAGGGGACCAGTGAAATTTCAAATTTGAGGCATTTAGACAGAGGATATGAAAAATTAGAAGAAAATTTAAGGGCATTGGGAGCAAAAATAAAAAGAGTATAGAGGATGAATATGAAAACGGTAAATGGTAACGTAAAAAGAAGAAAAACGAAAAAAATGTCGCTATTTCGATATAGATTGAGGTTGGTACTGAAGTACTTTACGATTTTTTGTATTGTTGCAGCGGTAGGAGTAACTTTATCGTTTACTGTTTTCTTTAAAATAGAAAATGTGGAAATTGAAGGAAGCACAAGGTATACATATGAAGAGATAAAAGAGTGCAGTAACATAAAAGTTAACAAAAATTTGTTTTTATTAAATAAGAGAAAATCTAAAGAAGAAATAGAGAAACATTTGCCGTTTGTAGAAGTTTTAAGCATAGAAAGGATTCTGCCAAACAGAGTGATAATAAGGGTAAAAGAAGCCGAAAAAGCGGTATGCTATGATTTAGATGATTGCTACGTTTTTGCAAATAAAGAAAATCGAGTAATAGAAATAAGAGGAAAATCGGAAGATGAAGTAGATTTTGACAACGCTGTGCAAATTATAGGTGTTAAACTTAAAAAGGCTGATTTAGGGCAAACCCTCATTTTTAGTAATGATGAAGTATCTGAAAATTTACATCAAATATTTGACACATTAGAAAAAAATGGTTTGCATGAAGTTTCTATGGTAGATATGTCTGATGCAAAACATGTACAAGCTCAATATAACAAAAAAATAGATATACAACTGGGAACGTTAGAAAAGTTAGATTATAAGATAAAAACTGCTTCTGAAATAATAAATAATAAGTTAAGCACGGAGTCAGAGGGAATATTGGACGTTTCAATGTTAGATCAAGGAAATAAGTCGTACTTTAGACCTAAAGATACAATATAATTTGCTAAATGACAATATTTAGGAGAAAAAATAAAATGTATGTAAAACTTATAAAATTTTTTTTATACAAACTATTGAATTTCTCAAAAAAAAGTGTTAAATTATAATGTAAAGCTATATTAAAAAGTAGGACAAAATGCATTAAGTTTAAGGTAAAAGAAGGGGGCTTTTTTGATGGCTTTCGAGCTAGGAAATGATTTTGATAATATTGTTCAGATTAAAGTTATAGGAGTAGGTGGAGGCGGAGGAAATGCACTTGACCGCATGGTTACGTCTGGTGTGAAGTGTGTAGACTTTGTTTCTGTAAACACCGACAAGCAAGCACTACAAAGGTCGAAAGCTACTCATAAAATACAAATAGGTGAAAAGATTACTCAAGGGAAAGGTGCAGGTTCACACCCTGAAGTAGGTCAAAAAGCTGCTGAAGAAAATAGGGATGAAATAGCGCAGGTCATCAAGGGAACAGATATGGTATTTATAACTGCCGGTATGGGCGGTGGAACGGGAACAGGTGCAGCCCCTGTTGTTGCTAAAATCGCAAGGGAAATGGGGATATTGACTATCGGTATAGTTACAAAACCGTTTGCCTTTGAAGGGAAACGCAGAATGCAACAGGCAGAAAAGGGTATAGAAGCACTTAGAGAACACGTGGACTCTTTGGTAATAATACCAAATGAGAGACTAAAGTACGCAAGTGAGCAAAAAATCACTTTGGTAAATGCATTTGCGGTTGCTGATGACGTGCTGAGACAGGGCGTACAGAGCATTTCCGATTTGATTTTATTACCGGGGTTAGTTAACCTTGACTTTGCAGATGTCACCGCTGTAATGAAGGATGCTGGATACGCACATATGGGCGTGGGAAGGGCATCCGGCAAAGAAAAGGCAGAAGCAGCTGCAAACATGGCTATTTCCAGTCCGCTGCTTGAGACGGCTATAAACGGTGCGAAAGGTGTAATTATTAATATTACTTCTTCGCCAGATATTGGACTGGACGAAATAGAGGTAGCATCATCGATGATAGCTGAGCAAGCAGACAGCGAAGCAAATATCATTTGGGGTGCGGCATTTGATGAAAACATGGAAGATGAGATAAGTGTTACTGTTATTGCCACAGGTTTTGAAAATGACCACAATAGTACAGGAAATGAGAACTCATGGTCCAGTAAATTTATGAGTGGAAAAGTAGAAAATCAATCGTCTGAAAACAAATCGGATGTGCAGCCGGAAGAAAAAGCACAAGGTTCAAGGGCAGGACAAGCTTCTTCTACATATGATGAAGATGATACCTTTTATGATATAATGTCGATTTTCAATAAAAGATAGGCTTGTAGTGAACTAAGAAGAGGGAATATATAAACAGTTTAAAAAGCAACCCAAAATTATGGTTGCTTTTTTGTATGCACAAAAAAGACAGCTTATACTATAAGCTGTCTTTTATATTATACTGATATTTTAATTAAGCGTATACTTCTGTTTTTTCGTCCATTATAGTTGCTATGCCTAATTTTAAATCTTCGTTTGTGACTGTTACATCGCACATTTTTGAAACGCCTTGACGTTCCATAGCGTTACTGATAGCGATATCAACAACTTTTCTTATATCTGCTCCGTTGAAGCCTTTCATTCTGTCGGCTAAAGATTTTAGATTTACGTTTTTATCAACAGCTAAAAGGTTTAAGTATATATTTAAGATTTTTATTTTATCTTCAGAGTTAGGTAGACCAACCTCAACACTTTGATCTATTCTTCCAGATCTAATTATAGCTGAATCAAGAGCCTCTCTGCGGTTTGTAGTTGCTATTATTACTACGTTGTCGCTAGGGTTTAGTTTATCTACTTCGTTCATCAGCATGACAAGTACCTTGTCGCTGCTACTGCTTGAGCGTTTTTGAGCTATAGCATCAATTTCATCTATCAATAAAATTACAGGTTCGCCGCTGATTTGTGCAGCCTTTTTTGCCAACTCAATGGTTTCCAGAACTTTTCTTTCACCATTTTCTCCCATGACCATAGATGGATTTATTAGAAACAGTTCCATTTTTTTCTCTGCGGCAATGGCCTTAGCTAGAGAGGTTTTACCTGTACCTGGTGCACCGTAGAATAAAATACCTTTTGATGGTACAATTTTACCGCCCTTGCGATATCTTTCAAAAGCTTTTAATAATGCGTTAGTTTTATCTTTTGCTTTGCTGTTTCCGCCTATGACGTCATCCAATGAAATTTTTCCTTCTGACAACAACTCGCATTGTTTTTGAGCATCTCTTCTGTCTTCTATGTTTTGTTCTAATTCTTCTAATGCTCTTTTGATTTCTTCTTGTTTAGTTTGGACATCTATAGCGAGTTTAATATCTGATTTTATTTTTTCGTAAGTTTCTTTAGCTATGTTTATTGAATCTAAGCTAGACAGTTCATTTATAATTGTTTTGAAATTTTCAATATTATCAGCTATTTCAGCAGATTGTTGGTTATCCTCGTTTAAGTTGGATAACTCTTCAAGTAAACTGTCAACTGAAACTAAAAGTTTTTCTTTTGTTTCACGTATAAGCTTTTCTAATTCTGTTTTTCTGATATTTTCTTCATTAGCAAGCACTTTTTCAATTTCGTTTTTGAGTGAATCGATTAGGATTTCTATTCCATCTACTCTTTTTAAGTTATCCATCGCTTGAATTTTTTCATTTATTTCTTTAGCCATAGATGAAACTTTATCGAATTCTTCTTTAGATTCTATGTTATCCTTTGCGCTTCTAATTAAAGAATCCAATTTTTCGTTCAAAAGAGCTTTTGCGTTTTGAATTTGCTCTAATCTTTCTCTTTCTTCTTTTTCCATCTGTAGTTTTTGTTCTTCGAGTTTTCTTCTGTGTTCATTTTCGAGTTTTTCTTGTTCAAACTTTTCTTGTTCAGCTTTTTTTCTGAGTTCGACATCTTGAATATCAAGTGCAACCTTAACATTTTTTAATGCCTTTTTAGCATTTGCTTTAAGGAGTATAGCTTCATTGTAACTTATGGAACTTGAATTTAATTTTTCTTTAAGGTCTAATAGTAAACTGGATACTTCTTTTGCTGTTTGAGAATCGTTCAAATTTTTAGCTAAGTTTTGACACTCTTCAACGATAGCTTTAGTTTCATCACAAACGGTTACAGTTTCTTCTTGACTGTGAGAAAAAGGCCACAGCCTAAATGCACTGGTGCTTAAAGATGTACTGAATACTCCTGAGGCCATTGTTGCGGCTAAAGTTGCTGCGATTACTTTGTTAACTTTTTGATTTCTTTGCTTCAAAATTTTCTTACCTCCTAAATTTATTACTTTTTATTTTACCACAAGTTTATTTTATTGGTCAATATGTTTTTGTAGAGAAAATAAACTGTTTTACTGAATTTATTTGTTAAAAAAGTCATATTATCTATAACTATATAATTAAAAAAATAAAATGAAACTATTTTTATACACTTTTTCTCTTGACTATATTGTTTTAAATGTTATAATAAAATGTTTATATGTTAGGAGGGAGATGTCTTATGACAAAATTTTTTATAGATGAAATTGTTGATAAAAATTACGTTTTAACAGGAGAAGACGCATTACATGCCATAAAATCGCTTAGAATGAAAGTGGGAGAAAAGATTACTCTTTGCGATAAAAATCAAATAGACCACGTTTGTACAATAGATAAAATTGAAAAAGAAAAAATCCACCTAATCGAAAGCTTTACTGTACCATGTTTGGCTGAACCATCAATAAACATTACTCTGTACCAGGCTATGCCTAAGGGCGATAAGATGGACAGCATCGTACAGAAAGCTGTGGAGATAGGCGTGCACGATATAGTTCCAATTATAACTAACCGCTGCATTGCTAGACCGGATGAAAAATCTATGGACAAAAAAATCATGCGTTGGAATAAGATAGCAAAACAAGCCGCGCAACAATCACAGCGTGGCTTGATCCCTAAAGTTTATCGTCCTGAAAGGTTGGAACATACTTTAAATTTCCTCAAAAACTTTGATAAAACTTTTGTTTTCTACGAAAATGGCGGAAATCCCCTTAAATACAACTCTATAATCAACTGTAAAAATATAGGAATTTTTATCGGTCCAGAGGGTGGTTTTACAGAGCAAGAAATTGACTTGCTTAAAGAAAGTAATGTGATTGTTTCCACCCTTGGCAATAGAATATTGCGGACAGAAACCGCTCCACTTGTCGCTTTATCGACACTTATTTTCATAAGTGAAAATAATTAGTCGTTTTGCATTTCTATTTTTATTTTATCATGGGTATTTTTGTCGTTAATTTGATTTTTATAAAACTTTTGGTAAAATTTATTTTTATCTCTCTTTGTAGAAATAAATGTTTTTAACATTTTCAACAAAGTTTTTAACAATGACAATTTCCAATATTTTTAAATGTGTTACTTACTTAGAAAAATCAGCGATTACAAAATTACAAATATTGTAAAACATTTTGGGATTTACTAATTTCTACAATATATTTTTTACAAGGAAATTTACTAACTGATAAATTTCCTTTTTATGTTTTTCAAGATTATTTTTTCTCTTCGAGAGACTTGAACCTGGCTCATACCTAAGATTTTAGCTGTTTTAACCTGTGTTTGATTCTTAAAAAAGCGTAAAATTATAATAGCTTTGTCTTTGGAATCGAGATCTTTTATTATTTGCTTTAATGCTATAATTTCGGAGAGTTTTTCGTCATGCGATTCGACAGGTATTTCTATTTCTGTGCGTCCTTCGTCATCACAAGCCGTTAAAGATACAGGCACGGCCCCCGCGCTCAAGGCTAAAGCGACCTGTTCAGGGTCCGTTTCTAAGACTTTTGCTAGCTCATTTATCGTGAGGTCTTTTCCAGTTTTTACAATATGTTCAGAGTTTATTTTATTTGCTTTCAACGCCAATTCTTTCAGACTTCTTCCAACTTTTACGCTGCCACCGTCTCTAAACAAGCGCTTTATTTCCCCTAAAATTGTAGGTACTGCATATGTAGAAAATTTCAATCCTCTTTCTTCATCAAACCTGTCCACCGCTTTTATCAGACCTATACATCCCGCTTGAATCATGTCCTCATATTCTATACCCTTATTCCTAAAGCGTTTTGCACAGGCGTGCACCAGGCCCATATTTTGATTTATAAAATCTTCCCTGTTAGCCATTCCTCATAACCCTTGGAATTATATTTTTTTCAAGAGTTATGCTTGTACCTTTTCCAGTTTTGGAGGTAACTTTTATTTTATCCATAAAGCTTTGCATGACCGCAAAACCTAAGCCGGCTCTTTCATCTCCGCCGGTTGTAAACATAGGTTCCATTGCTTGATTTACATTTTCTATTCCACAACCTTTGTCTCTTATTTTTATGACTATTTTTCCGTTTTCAAATATCTGTACCGCTATGTAAATGATTCCCATGTTTTGCTTATATGCATGCACTATGCAGTTTGTCACAGCTTCCGAGACAGCTGTTTTGATATCTGCAAGTTCTGAAATTGTTGGGTCCAGCTGAGCTACAAATGCTGAGACTGTAGCTCTTGCGAAACTCTCGTTCGATGATTTACTTATAAATTCAAATTTCATTTCATTTACTGGTTTCATATTTCCACTTCCTCAATCTCTTATAATATTCAAGCTTGTCAAGCCTGACAATTTTATAAGTTTTTTTATATTTTCAGGGACATTTATAACTTCAAGCTTTCCTTTTAGAAGCTGCATGAGTCTATATCTTCCCATAATAAGACCTATTCCTGAGCTATCCATAAACTGAACTTTTGAGAAATCTATTTTCAACAAATTAGGGTTTGATGATTCCACATTGTTATCGATATATTCTCTTATATTTTTGGCGGTATGATGGTCTATATCTCCCTCGATGAAAGCGATTAAAGTTTTTCCTTCATTTTTTATTTTTACATTCACTTTTTTGTCTCCTTTTTTCAAATTTTCAGCATAAACTAAACCTCCTACCAATTATGATAGGAGGTTTTTGTCTATTAATCACTCAGATTTTAGGAGTAGATTTTAGGTTTTTTAATGATGTTTTTTATATTTTTAAAAGTAATGGTCGAATTTCACTTGCTAAATATAGCGATCCAAATGCGACCAGAGCATCGCCGTTGTGCAAAATTGCGAGTGAATTTTTTACAGCTAAATCGACAGTACTAGTAGGTATAATTTTACTTGAAAGGTTATTTGACAATTTTTCTATATCTTCTAATTGTAAAGATCTGTCGTTGTTTATCGGCACCATAAATATTTTTTCGAAAGAGTTTAAAATCAAAGAAATCGACTTTCCGTACTCTTTATCTTTTAGCATACCCATTATTCCTATGAGCTTTTTGCCTTTTAAGTACATGTTGATGTTCTCTTTTAATTTTAGCATTCCATCAAAGTTATGTGCACCATCGAGTATAACAGTGGGGGTAGTATTTAAGACTTCAAATCTTGCGGGAAATTTCATGTTTTTTAAAACTGTTTTCACAGCAGAACTTTCTGCAAAAAAGCCATATTTTTTCAAGGAATTGATGACCAATAAAGCCGTATGTGCATTGCTTACTTGATGTAATCCGGGCAAAGACAGAAAATATTTTTCTGAATTAACTGAAAATGTGCTTCCTTTTATCGAACTGTCTAAAATATTTACGTTTTTAAGATCGGCATAAATAAATTTGTTTTTCATTTCTTTTGCCGTATCTTTAATAACTTTTATAGCTTCTTTGAAGCTTTGGTGGCTTAGAATGGTTATTCCCTCGGGTTTTATTATTCCGGCTTTTTCTTTTGCTATTTTTTCTATCGTATTGCCTAGAACATTTACATGATCATATGATAATGAAGTTATAACTGACGCAAGTGGTTTTTCTATTACATTTGTAGCATCAAGCCTGCCTCCAAGACCGGTTTCTAAAATGACAATATCGCATTTGCATTTAGAAAAATATACGAAAGCTAGTGCTGTTACAAGCTCAAACTCTGTTAAGTATTCAGCTTTGGAGTCTAATTTATCTAAATAAGGCTCTATCTCATTAAATATGTCTACCAGCTCTTTTTCAGATATCATTTTGTTATTAAGCTGTATTCTTTCTCTAAAATTAACCACTTCAGGTGAAATAAAAAGTCCTGTTTTATATCCTGAACTAGCTAAAATCTTCGATATCATGCTGCACACAGAGCCTTTTCCGTTCGTTCCTGCTACATGTATAAATTTCAAATTTTTTTGCGGGTTAGAAGTTAAGTTTAAAAGCTTGTCTATTCTTTCAAGTCCAGGTTTTATGCCAAACTTCTGTCTGTTTTTTATTTTTTTTACAACTTCATCATAAGTCATCTTTTATCAATCCCGACTCAGTTCTTTGAATCAAATTGTAAAGAGAAGAGGCCAATTTCGGATAATCTTGTGAGATTATTTCTGGAGACAGGCTCATTGAAAAAGGTTTTACAGATTTTTTATCTTTGCCGTTTCCATTCACTGTACACTCTATTTCATTTTCAGATAAAAATTGAGTAGCATCGGACAAGGCTTTTTGTTTTGCTTTAGGGACGCTGAAAAAGTCTTGAGGATTTTTTTTATTTCCAGAATATAAAATCCTAAAAACTTTGTAAATTGATAGCATAAAAAACTTAGATACAGCGTTGATTAAATTTTTGTTATTGCTCTTTTGTAAGATATCAAATATAATATTTAAAGAATTTAGTATAAGTTTCTTATTTAAAACTGACACGATATTTCCCTTGAAAGTGCTATCTTTGCTTGATGAGTCATCAACTTCTATTTCATCTACCGATATTTTATATCCATCTCTGTCAGGGCTTTTACCCAAAAGATAATCACACGAAACGTCATAATAATCGGCTACTTTTAAAATAAAATCAAGACCGCATTCTCTTATTCCTTTCTCGTAATGAGACAGTAGCGCGGGCGATATTTCTAGGTCTGTAGCTGCTTGTTTTTGACTAATTCCTCTTTCTTTTCTAAGTAATGCTATAATCCGCGGGAAATCTTTGTTCATACTTTAATTTGACCTCCAAAGAGTAAACTTTAAGACATTATGCAGATATTATAATAAATCAAAATAATTAAAATGTCTACATTTATTGATATTTTTTAAGGAGATTTTCTATGAAAACATATAAAATACACTTGATACGTCATGGATTAACTCAAGCTAATATAAAGGGCTTGTACGTAGGGTCGACAGATACTCCACTTGCCACGCAGGGTATTAAGGAATTGAACGAGCTGAAAAATAAGTTTAACTATCCAAATGCTGGATTACTGTACGTAAGTCCCATGAAAAGGTGTGTACAAACGGCAGATATTTTGTACCCAGATATGAAAAAACAGATTGTAGAAAACCTAAAAGAATGTGATTTTGGAGATTGGGAAAATAAAAACGCTAAAGATTTAGAAAAAGATAAAGAATTTTTAGCTTGGCTTTCTTCTGGGCAAGTTTCCTCAGTTTGTACGGCTGAAAACCTGACAGATTTTACACGCAGAGTGTGCTCTTGCTTTGAAGATATCATTGACAAAATAATAAAAAATGAAATGAAAGACGCTATAGTAGTCACACACGGTGGAGTTATAATGACTTTGTTAGCTTCTTTCGGCATTCCGAAGGCTAAAGCCTTTCAATGGGGCAGCAATAACGGCTGCGGCTACTCTATTAGAATTACTCCCAGTTTGTGGGTTAGAGACCATGTTTTTGAAGTTTACGATAAGGTGCCGGAATCTATTTATGAAGCGGATAGAAACGAAGCAAATGAGCTTAGTGATGTCATGAAGGATGTTACGAGCACAATTAAGAACTTAGATAAATACAAGTAAAATACATAAACAATGGCTGCCAAAGGTAACTTTTTGGCGGCCTTATTTGATATAAATCTTTATAAATGGTATAATACTTAAAAATAAGGCCTGCTAAGGCGCGCGAAAGAGAGTGAGTAATTTGTTCGACAGATTGGAAATTTTCAAAAAAAGATATGATGAATTAAACGAAATGCTGTTTGATCCTAACATTGTGTCCGACCAGGAAAAATATACTTCAATAATGAAAGAGCAAAAAAACTTGACACCCATTGTGGAAAAATACGAAGAGTATAAAAAATATAAAAGTGATTTTGAAGAAGCTAAACAGCTTTTGAACGAAGGCGGAAATGATAAAGAGTTTCGAGAAATGCTTGAGTCTGAGCTAGATACTTCTCGTGAAAATATAGAGAAAATTTCTTCCGAACTTAAAATATTGCTTTTGCCAAAAGATCCTAACGATGATAGGAATGTTATTATAGAAATAAGAGGCGGTGCAGGCGGAGACGAAGCTGCTTTATTTTCCGGTGTGCTCTACAGAATGTACTGTATGTACGCTGAAATGAAAGGTTTTAAAACTGAAATAATAAATGCAAATGAAACTGAACTTGGCGGATACAAAGAAATAAGCTTTATGGTCAAGGGCGAGGGAGCGTATTCTAGGTTTAAATACGAAAGCGGAGTGCACAGGGTACAAAGAGTTCCCGAAACGGAAGCGCAGGGTCGTATCCATACTTCCACTGTTACCGTAGCGGTTTTGCCTGAGGCTGAAGATGTGGAAATAGATATAAATCCGGCTGATCTTCAGATTGATACTTTCAGAGCTAGCGGGGCTGGAGGGCAACACATTAACAAAACTGAATCTGCCATAAGAATAACTCACATTCCTACGGGCGTGGTTGTAGAATGCCAGGACGAAAGGAGCCAATACAAAAACAAAGACAAAGCCATGAAAGTTTTAAAATCCAGGCTGCTTGAAGCAAAAATGCGTGAGCAAACCGATGCATTGGCGCAAGAAAGGAAAACTCAAGTTGGGTCTGGAGATAGATCTGAGAGAATCAGGACTTATAATTATCCTCAAGGCAGAATGACGGACCACAGAATAGGATTGACGCTTTACCGTCTAGAAGACATTTTAAATGGTAATTTAGACGAAATAATCGATGCTTTAATTACTGCTGACAGAGCGGCTAAATTAGAGAAATCAATCGGAAGCGATAATGATGCAAACTAAAATATTGAAATGCGGTGACGAGAAAATAGCCGCTGAAATTTTAAAAAATGATGGACTAGTGGCTTTGCCTACGGAAACTGTATATGGTCTTGGCGCAAATGCCCTCAGTGAAAATGCCGTAAAAAAAATATTTGTAGCTAAAGGCAGACCAAGTGACAATCCACTTATCCTGCATATATCTGAGGTAAATGAAATCTACGATTTAATTACGAGTTTCCCCGAAAAGGCTAAAATCTTAACTAAAAAGTTTTGGCCCGGTCCATTGACCGTAATTTTGCCTAAAAGTAAATACGTCCCCAAAACTACTTCTGGTGGCTTGGAGACTGTAGCAATTCGGTTACCTTCTCATTCTACCATGAGAAAAGTCATAAAGTATTTAGGATTTCCTATCGCAGCCCCTTCTGCAAATATTTCCGGCAAGCCCAGCCCCACTAAGTTTTCACATGTTCTTAAAGACATGAACGGCAAGATAGACGCTATCTTCGATGGCGGTGACTGCCAAATTGGATTAGAATCCACGGTTATTTCCTTCGTTGATGAATACCCTCGTTTGCTAAGACCAGGGAAAGTTACGGTAGAACAAATTGAAGGCGAAATTGGCAAAATAGTAGTTGACCCCGCCATTATGAGTGACTTAAAGCCTATGCAGAAAGTTATTTCTCCGGGGATGAAGTATAAACACTATGCGCCAGACGCCAAGGTTTTGATTATCGATGCACCCAAAGAAAAGTATATAGAATATGTAAACTCGCACCGAAGCCCTCGCACTTTAAGCTTGTGTTTTGACGAAGATATAGAAAACATATGCGGGAAATGTTTATCTTTTGGAAAAGAAAATGATTTTGATAATCAAGCGAACTTATTTTTTGATGCTTTACGAAAAATAGATGACATGCATGAAATTGAACTGGTACTGGCTAGATGCCCTAAAAAATCTGGAGTTTCCCTAGCTGTTTATAACAGACTCATCAGAGCGGCTGGTTTTGAGGTGATCAGTCTTGAATAGCATTACCGTAGGGATTACAGGGCCTAGCGGAGCCGGAAAAACTACTGTAACTGATTTTTTTGAAAAGCACGGTTTTAAAGTCATTGACGCTGATCTGATAGCTAAGAAAAATTTAAAAAATAAAGCCTGTATTAAAGAATTGAGCAAAGCTTTTGGGAATAATATTTTATCATCTGAATTTGAAATTGTGCCTAATAAACTGGCATCTATCGCTTTTTCTTCGCACGACGCTGTACTTACATTAAATAAAATCACGCATCCTTTTATAATAAATGAAATAAAAAAGGAATTAGAAAGTTATAAAAAAGATGGGAAAAAAGTAATTTTAGATGTCCCACTTCTGTTTGAGACGAAACTAAATCTTCTTTGCGATGTTACTTTATGTGTAATTGCTGATAAAAAACTTCGGCTAAAACGTATATTATCGCGGGACAATATAAATGTAGAATCTGCTTTGCGCCGATTTTCAATTCAGCCTGAAGATAACTTTTACAAAAAACAAGCCGACATAATTTTAGAAAATAATAGGGATGAAAAATATTTAAATGCGACTTTGTGCGAAATAATCTCTAAACTAACGGAGCCTTATAATGGTAAAAAAAATTTTAAAAATAATATTTAAGTATGGACTCATTTTTCTTAGTATTTTTACTTTGCTGCTTTACGGATACGAGTTTTATCTAAAAAGGGCTTACCCGTTGCATTATCACGACTTTGTACAAGAAGCCTGCCAAAAATATAACGTAGAAAAAGAGCTTGTATTTGCTGTTATAAGAGAGGAAAGTAAATTTAAAAAAGAAGCGTGCTCACATGCTGGAGCTATTGGCCTCATGCAGATAATGCCGGAAACTTTCTTTTGGCTACAGAAAAATAATTCCACATACGAAATGGACGAAAACCATTTAAAAGACCCTAAAGTTAATATTGAATACGGCACTTATCTATTATCTCTTCTGCAAAAAAAATACTGTGAAAAAAGAACAGCCTTGTGCGCTTACAACGCTGGCATTGGTAATGTAGACAAGTGGTTGAAAAATAAAGATTATTCTGACGATGGAAAAAATTTAAAAGTAATTCCATTTAAGGAAACCAAAAATTACGTGGACGATGTTATTAATTCGGAACAAAAATATAAAGTTATATGTAAAAAATATCTATCTTAGCCTTTTTGTGGTATAATTAAAGTAATTTTAAGAAAGGAAAATTTGTATGGTAGAAAACGAAAATAAAAAAAGTGAAGTTGACATTTTAAAAGAGCGCCTGTTTTTATGCAAAAAAAATGGTATATTGAAATTGAGTGAAGACGAAATAAACAGAGCTGATGAATTTGCACAGGGTTATAAAAAGTTTCTCGATACTTCAAAAACCGAAAGAGAAGCTGTTAAAAACGCTGTAAGTTTAGCAAAGGAAAATGGATTTGTAGAATATGACTGCAATAAAAAATACCTGCCAGGTGAAAAGATTTATTACAATAATCGAGGAAAAGCGTTGATATTGGCTATTATGGGCAAGCAAGGCTGTAAAAACGGTGTGAAAATGACAGTTGCTCATATTGATTCGCCTCGCCTTGACCTAAAGCCAAATCCGGTCTACGAAGCAGGTGATATTGCTTTCTTTAAAACACATTATTATGGTGGAATAAAAAAATATCAATGGACAGCTATGCCGCTTGCCCTGCATGGTGTGGTAGCAAAGAAAAATGGCGAATGCATTGAAGTTAGACTTGGAGAAAAAGAACATGAACCTTGCTTTTGTGTAACTGACCTTTTGCCTCACCTGGCTAAAGAACAAATGTCTAAATCTATGCTACAGGGCATTTCAGGAGAAAATCTAAACGTTGTGATCGGCAGCAGATCGTTTAAGAGTGACAGCGGCTCTGAACTTGTGAAGCTTAACATTATCAACATTTTAAATAAAAAGTACGGTATAGATGAATCTGATTTTCTATCGGCTGACCTAGAAATGGTGCCGGCGTTCAAAGCACGAGACATCGGATTTGACAGAAGTTTTATTGGTTCTTATGGACATGATGACAGAGTTTGCGCATACCCTGCATTAAGGTCTATATTGGACTTCAAAGATGTGCCGGAAGAAACTATTATCACTATTTTGGCTGATAAAGAGGAAATCGGCAGTGATGGCAATTCAGGTATGCAATCTTCTTTCTTTAAATTTTTCATAGCAGACATTGCTCAAATGGACAATGTTAATTATTGGCATGTTCTTTCAAAATCGAAATGTTTGTCTGCCGATGTTAATGCGGCTTTTGACCCTACCTATTCCTCAGTTTACGATAAGAATAACAGCTGCTTTGTAAATAACGGTGTGGTGGTAACCAAATATACCGGAAGTGGCGGCAAATATGGAACTTCTGAAGCATCAGCGGAATTTATGGCTGAAATCAGGAACATTTTAGATAATGAAAATATACTTTGGCAAAGTGGAGAATTAGGGAAAGTCGATGCTGGTGGTGGCGGAACAATAGCTAAATTTATAGCGAATTTAAACATAGATGTAGTGGATGTGGGAGTACCTGTACTTTCAATGCATGCTCCCTTTGAGCTTATTTCCAAAGTGGATTTATTTATGACTTACAGAGCCATAGGTGCTTTTTTCTCGGCTAAATAATTTATTGAAAAGGGATTAAATTATGATTTTGGTAGTTGATATTGGCAATACGAATGTCACGCTGGGAGTGTACGATAAAGACAATTTAGTTTTTGTATCCAGACTCCCATCAAAGCGTCAAACTACGGCGGATCAATGCGTATTGGAACTTTTATACATTTTGAAAATACATGATGTTCCATTAGGAAAAGTAGAGGGCTCCATAATAAGCTCGGTAGTACCATCGGTTACAAACGTATTTTCATCTGCTATATTGCAATTGTTAAGAAAACCTCCAGTAATGGTTAATCACAAATTAAACTTGAACTTTGAAATTCATAGCGTAGACCCTGCTAGTATAGGTGCAGATTTGATTGCTGGCATTGCAGGAGGCTTAAAGTTACATAATTCACCCATAATAGTTATTGACCTTGGCACCGCGACGACTTTTTCTGTAGTGGATAAAGAAAACAAATTTATTGGTTGTGTTATTGCTCCTGGAGTTAAAACTTCGGTGGATTCACTTATTCAAAGTGCAGAGTTACTTACCAATGTGTCCGTGTCTAAGCCCAAAAAAGTTTTAAACAGTATTACTCAGGATTGCCTTAGGTCCGGCATAATTTATGGAACGGTTGCGATGATTGATGGAGTATGTGACCTTATAGAAGACGAGCTGGGGTACCGTTGTAAAATTATAGCAACAGGTGGCTTTTGTGAAAAGATTATACCATCGTGCAAAAAAGAAATAGAAATTAAACCCTATCTGTTATTGTCAGGCCTTAATGAGATATATAAAATGAATTTTCATATTTAACTTTGTCTCTTTTGTAAAGTAAAAAACACCCATCATTTTTAAGTGGGTGTTTTTAATTTTAATATAAAATTTGTTTATAAGAGAATTAATGTGCTTATAGGGGCATAAAAGCTGTTCTTAATTTTTATATATCCCTTCAATGACCGCAACAGCGCAAGCAACGCTTGCTCCAACCATAGGGTTGTTGCCCATGCCGATAAGACCCATCATTTCGACGTGCGCAGGAACTGAAGATGAACCTGCAAATTGTGCATCACCATGCATGCGGCCCATGGAGTCAGTTAAGCCGTACGAAGCCGGACCAGCTGCCATGTTGTCAGGGTGTAAAGTTCTTCCGGTACCTCCGCCTGAAGCCACTGAAAAGTATTTTTTCCCATTTTCAAGTGCCCATTTTTTATAAGTTCCAGCAACCAAATGCTGAAATCTGGTTGGGTTAGTGGAGTTCCCGGTAATAGAAACATCAGCATTCTCGTGCTTCATTATAGCAACGCCTTCTCTTACATCATCGGCTCCGAAACAGCGGATTTTAGCTCTGTCTCCTGTCCCAAATGCTTTTTCATTAACTATTTTTAACTCATCGGTAAAGTAGTCTAATTCAGTTTCTACATAAGTAAATCCGTTTATTCTTGAAATTATATATGCGGCATCTTTGCCAAGACCGTTTAAAATCACGCGAAGTGGATTTTTTCTGGCTTTGTTGGCAGTTTTAACTATACCTATAGCTCCTTCAGCGGCGGCGAACGATTCATGGCCTGCTAAGAAAGCAAAGCACTGTGTTTCTTCAGAGAGAAGCATAGCCGCTAAATTTCCATGTCCAAGTCCTACCTGTCGCTGTTCTGCCACAGATCCCGGAATGCAAAAAGCTTCAAGACCTATGCCGATAAACTTAGCGGCATCCTCTGCTGATTTTACTTTATTTTTTATAGCTATAGCACATCCTAATGTATACGCCCAACAAGCGTTCTCAAAAGCAATGGGCTGAATTTCTTTTACTATTTTGCCAGCATCTACGCCATGTAAATTGCAAATTTCTTTAGCTTCTTGCAGTGAGCTCAAACCGTATGCAGAAAGGCATTTTTCAATTTTGGGCAGTCGTCTTTCTATACCTTCAAATGTAATTTCATTTAACATAAAAACGCTCCTTTTTAAGAATTATTCTTCGCGCGGATCTATAAATTTAACGCCTTCGTCATATCGACCATAAGTTCCAACATTGTCGCTAAAGGCTTTTTCACACGCTTTTCCATGACGAATATCTTCAAGCATTTTACCTATTTTTACAAACTTATAACCGATAACTTCATCCTGATCATCGAGCGCAACAGATAAAACATAACCTTCTGTCATTTCAAGGTATCTTACACCTTTTTTATCGGTGCTATACATTGTACCAATTTGAGAGCGCAATCCTTTGCCTAAATCTTCAAGTCCGGCACCAATCGGCAACCCGTTCTCTGAAAATGCGGTTTGGCTTCTTCCGTATACAAGTTGCTTAAAGATTTCTCTCATTGCCGTATTTATGGCATCACAAACTAGGTCTGTGTTTAGGCATTCAAGGAGGGTCTTATTTGGCAAAATTTCAGCTGCCATAGCTGCAGAATGTGTCATGCCAGAACATCCTATAGTCTCAACAAGCGCCTCTTTTACAATGCCTTCTTTTACATTTAAAGTTAACTTGCAAGCACCTTGTTGAGGAGCACACCAGCCTATTCCATGTGATAGACCGGAAATATCTTTAATTTCATATGGCTTTACCCATTTTCCTTCTTCTGGGATGGGTGCAGGCCCGTGGTTTGGCCCTTTTTTTACAGTACACATATTAGTAATCTCTGGAGAATATTCCATATTTGTAGAAGCCCCTTTCATGTATTGATACAATTAAGTATAAACTTTTTTATCCCTTAGTGCAACAAAATCACTGCCTAAAAGTCCCGTTAAGCCATAAAATTTTCGTAGTTTGCAGATATATTCGCGATGCTACCGCTGTAAGAAAAATGATAAGCAGTGGTGTTGATTTTATTGATTAAACAATATATAATAAAATTATCAAAAAACAACAATTTATGGAGGAAATCTGAATGGCATTAGACAAAGGAAAGGCTTTAGAAACGGCTTTAGGGCAGATAGAAAAACAATTCGGGAAAGGTGCAGTTATGAGACTTGGTCAAAGTCAGGCTATGCAAGTCGATGCAATATCCACAGGTTCACTCTCGCTTGATTTGGCACTGTCAATAGGCGGCTTTCCACGTGGACGTATAATTGAAATCTTTGGACCGGAATCATCCGGTAAAACGACTTTAGCGCTACATTGCATTGCTGAGGCACAAAAGAAAAACGGCTATGCAGCGTTTATAGACGTAGAGCACGCTTTGGATCCTGTATATGCGGCGGCTTTGGGAGTAGATGTGGATTCTTTGCTCGTTTCGCAACCTGATACAGGAGAACAAGCTTTGGAAATCACTGAATCACTGATTAGATCTGGTGCGATAGATGTAATAGTTGTCGACTCTGTAGCGGCGCTGGTGCCGAAAGCTGAAATAGAAGGTGAAATGGGAGACTCTCACGTTGGTCTTCAAGCAAGGCTAATGTCTCAAGCTTTGAGAAAGTTAGCAGGTGCAATATCTAAGTCCAATTGTGTTGCCATTTTTATCAACCAACTTAGGGAAAAAGTAGGTATAGTTTACGGAAATCCTGAAGTTACTACCGGCGGACGAGCATTGAAGTTTTACTCGTCTGTGAGAATAGACATAAGGAAAATAGAAACTTTAAAAAGCGGAAGCGAAATTATAGGCTCGAGAACTCGTGCCAAGGTTGTAAAAAATAAAATAGCTCCTCCTTTCAGAGAAGCAGAGTTTGACGTTATGTATGGTTCGGGCATTTCAAGAGAAGGTGAGCTTTTAGACTTAGCCGTTAAGCTCGACATAGTTAAGAAAAGTGGTTCTTGGTTTTCGTATAAAGACAATAAAATAGGACAGGGCCGAGATAAAGTCAAAGAGTATTTTAAAGAAAATAAAGACTTGGCTAATGAAATAGAAGCTGAAGTTCAAAAGAATGTCGATAAACTTTATGGCAAAACTGCTCGGGCAATGGCAGCAAAAGCCAGAATAAAACCGATAGAAGTTGAAATGGATGAAAGTCCGGAAAAAGCAACGAAGTCGAGTATTGACATAATGGTAGAAGACTAATGGTTATAACAGATATAAAAAAGGGTAAAAAAAGACTTAATGCCGTCTATATAGACGGCGAATTTTTTAATAATATAGACAGTTATATCTTAGACATCTCGGGCTTTTCTGTAGGATCAGAGGTTAGTGGTGCGGAGTTAAAATTGCTTGAGTCTAAATCAAATAATAGGAGAGCTTACAGTAGAGCGCTGTATCTTCTAGGATTTAAGGATTATTCTGAAAAAGAGATGCAAAATAAGTTAAAGCTAGACTTTATGGATGATGCAATAGAAAATACTATAGAAAAATTAAAAGAGCAAAAATTGCTGGATGATGAAAAATTTGCAAGCAAATATGCAGGTGTACTTATATTTGAAAAAAAGTTTTCTAAAAAAATGGCTGTTTATGAACTTACTAAAAAAGGAATTGATAAACAAATTTCAGAAAGTATAGCTGATAATATCGATATCGATGAAAAAGATCAGATAAAAGATTTAATTTCAAGGAAATATAAAGATGCTTATAATGACGAAAAAGTAAAACGTAGAGCGATTGCCTTCTTGCAGAGACATGGCTATAAAATTCATGACATATTTGATGTTATAAATAACGGTGATGACGGAGACTAGAGGAACCGTATAGGTTGTATTGAAAATTATAGTAGCATGCATATATGAGAAAAAATTTAACAATTTATTGTTTTATATTTTTTTATAGTTTAAACTTTTAGTTGCAGTGAGGAGGTGAAAAAATGAAAACAATTTTAAAAAGATTAAATTGCTTTATTTTAGTTTTAACTTTAAGCATTAGTAGTGGATTATGTGCATGTAGTGGAAGTGTTTATGTAGACGATCCTGATGGTATGGATTCAAGCTGGCAGAGAATTGAAAAAGTGATAGAAGAATATGATGAAATCATTAGAATGGCTCAACAAAGCGATTTCGATGATAAGGTAAGCAGATTTATACGTCCTTTGTTAAGAAAGCTAGATAGAGAAGATATAGTTAATGCATTGGACAATTTTGTAAGTGATTCATGTCATAAGGATGAAAAAGTTGATGATGACGCTGTTTTAAAAGAAATGTTTAATTTTCTTTGTGATAATTATAGAGAATTTTTGACTCCTAACGAACCTAAAATAGTGATTTTAACTGCAATACTTTTAGGGTTGGACTACAACGAAGCGTATGAGTGGTTGTAAAGATATACTTCATAATATTTATATAATGTGGTAATGAAGGGTGAAAAATGAGAAAAAGTTTTAAAAAACTAATTTGCTTTATTCTAGTTTTAACTTTAAGCATTAGTAGTGGATTATGTGCATGTAATGGATCAGATATGAGTGATTGGGAAGCCTATACTCCGATGAATATCGTTGCGAAAAACATACCACGTCTTAGCAAGGCTCGAGTACGAGGTTTTGCTGATTATATGATTAGAAAAGCTAATGAGACCCCTTATAAGGAAAGGTTACGTGATAACATATGTCCTTTCTTAGAAGCAATAGATAGAGCAGATATAGCAGAGGCATTGGAAGAACATGTAAAAAAACTTGATAAGGGTGACTGTGTATCTCTGGAAGAGGCAGTATGGGAATTTATGCTTGAATATTATGAATATTATTTAAAATCCACTAATATTCAAATAGTAACTTTAGTTGCAATGCTTAAGGGAATAAGCCGAGAACAAGCGTATACTTTGCTTAATAATGAATGGCTCTATGGAGGAGAACGAGACTTTGTAAAGCCCGAATGGATACGAATGATTAAAAATGCCAAGAAATATCGTTATCTATGGGATAGAGGCGATTCTCAAAATAGGATAAGTTCCTGTATAGTGCCTTATTTAAGAACACTGGGTAGAGAAGATATAGCGAATGATTTAGAGAGCTTTAAATGGCATTTACAACAACATTATGGAGATCGAGTAAATGCGGACTGTATTGATGATCTTTTTTCAGGAGCGATATTGAATTATCTTCTTGAAAATCACGCGGATTTTCTAACTTCTAATAACGGAGAAATAGTAGTTTTGGTTGCGATGATTATTGGGGAAGACTTTAAAGTTGCGGAGGAATGGATGAAAGACAGTGGACTCTATGATGCAGACAGACCAAATAAAAAAAGAAGAGTGTCATGATGTGACACTCTTTATAAAAGGTTTTGTATCTTCTAAAAATCCAGGAGTAGTAATTGTATTTGCTTTACTTAGAGGGAAAAGTTACAAAAACGCAGTTGAGTGGCTGGAAAAGACAGGTGTATAATTAAAAAAATAAAAAAATAATTTAGGCGTCATAATGTGACGCTTTTTTTATATATAATAGATATATAATAATGGCGATTAGAAAAAATAGATAATATATTAAAGTATGTACAAGTATTTATCATGTACTTCGCGATGGAAATTATTGTAAATTTTTTAAAATAATTAATTTTTCCACGAATTTATTGATTATTTTTTTATATATGATAAAATGTTAACTAACAGTAAGGAGGTGAAAAAATGGGAAGATTTTTGAAAAAGCTTAGTTCGTTATGTTTAGCTTTAGTTTTAGGTACTAGTGGTTTTTTTAGCTTAAATGCAAATGCAGCACGTGTCACTGATCCAGTAAAAGACTTATTTGGTGTTGATTTAAAGCCAGAAGATATTAAAAAATTACAAGAAGAGTTTAAAGAAATCACAAGAAAGTTTGAAGAATTCAAAAAGTTGGAAAAATTAAAAAAGTTGGAAAAATTAAAAAAGTTGGAAGAATTAAAACAAGAGTGACCTGCAGATATACTTGTTATTAATTCTAAATTGTCACGTCCTATTTTAAGAATTAGTTTTCATAATAAACAAAAAATTCCAAAATAATTGCATATTGCCAAGAGCATTTCGGTTTTGCTGCTATAGAGACCGCTTTGGTAGATTTACTAATAGAAATTGGTGAAAAAGAATTGGCAGAAAAGTACAAGAATTACAGGATTAACATGCCTAATTCATTATCAATTGCTGGACGTTTCATCACTCAAAAACAATTGAATCGGAAGAAGGACTGGGCAATTTTTTTTAATGTAAGGGATTTCTTTTTAACGAATAAGTTTGAAGTTGTTCCAGCTGAAACAGAGAAAGTGGGATTTTTGGCACTTTTTAGTGGCGCAGATTTTAATGAAGCTTACCATTTTATTTCCAAGGGGTGGTATTAAGAATGCGACGGACAAGGGATTCTGGCATTTTTAATAAGGTAGAGAGTCTCTTATGGAATAGGTTTAAAGTATCTTCAGATGAGTCCGTTAAAGTGGGGTAAAGTGCGCAATATTTTGTGACTTAACTTTTAATTGAATTGCGGGATGTAGTCGCAAGACAGAATAAAAAATTTAGTGTAGAAGAGGTGATAAAATGAAAAAATTTAGTTCGTTATGTTTAGCTTTAGTTTTAGGTACTAGTGGTTTTTTTAGCTTAAATGCTGCAGCATGTGTCGCTGTTCCATTTTCATTATCAATGCTTGGATATTCCATCACTCCAGAACAATTAGAAGACGTACGTGTTGTTGAGTTGGAGTCAGAAGAAGAGTTTGCAAAATTAAAAGAAGAGTTTGCAAAAGCAAAAAAAGAGTTACCTGCAGATATATTTATTATTAATTCTAAATTGTCAGGTACTATTGTCAGAATCAATTTTAATGATAAACTAAGAATTAAATTAATAGTTGCATATTGCCAAAAGAATTTAGGTTTTGCTGCTGTAGAGACCGCTATTCCGGATTTGCTAAAAGAAATTGGTGAAGAAGAATTGGCAAAAAAGTACGAGGATTACAGGATTGACATGCTTAATTCATTATCACTTGATGGACATTTCACCACTCAAGAAAAATTGGATCAGAAGAAGAACGAAGCAATTTTTCTTAATGTAAGGAATTTCTTCTTAGCGAATAAGTTTAAAATTGATCAAACTGAAACAGAGAAAGTGGGATTTTGGGCACTTGTTAGTGGCGCAGATTTTAATGAAGCTCGTCATTTTATTTCCAAGGGGTGGTATTAAGAGTGCGAAGGACAAGGGACTCTGGCATTTTTAATAAGGTAGAGAGTCTCTTATGGAATAGGTTTGAAGTATCTTCAGATGAGTCAGTTAAAGTGGGGTAAAGTGCGCAATATTTTGGGACTTAACTTCTAATTGAATTGCGGGATGTAGTAGCAAGCCAGAATAAAAAATTTAGTATAGAAGGTAATAAAATGAAAAAATTTAGTTCGTTATGTTTAGCTTTAGTTTTAAGTGTCAGTGGTCTTTTTAACTTAAATGTAAATGCAGCATTAGAAGTTATTAGTCTTGAGGGTTCGAATGCGCAAGAAGTTGCAGAAGAAGTTGCATATTACCAGGGAAATTTTAGTTATGCTTGGATAGCACAAGGCCTTGTAAGTTTGCTAGAGAAAATGGGAAAAGTAGAGACAGCAAAGCTCTACGAAGCTTATATGAGTCAATTTGTTGACGAACCATTTAATGAAGATTCGGAAGATGAAATTAGTGCAAGGGTATTGGATTTTTTCAGTAGATTTACACCTAATCGGTTTGATCCCAAAGAGGTGGGTTTATTTGCATTAATTCATGACATGAGTTTTGAAAATGCTATGGCGATTTTAGAACGAAACGGTGTTAATGGTATGAAACGAAAAGGTATAGCATTAGAAGATAGCAGTTATGAGGATGGTGAACAAGAGGCGATACCATTAAGTTTGAAAAGACAAGAAGTTGCACCATTAAATATCAGTATTACTGGTTTGAGTGCTCGAAAAATGGCAGACGTAGTTGAAGGTTACCGCAGACAGCAGTATAGTGTTAAAGAAAGCTATTTTGTACCGTTGCTAAGGGAAATAGGTGAAGAACGTTTAGCAAGTAACTACAAAGAATATAGAAAGCAACTTGCTATAGATATTGCTGAGAATGCACGTCAACAAGATTTTGATAAAATAGTTAAGTTTATGGCATTGAGGTTCTTTCATGAAATGAAATTTAGACCTGATCCATCTGATCTAGAAGCAGCAGCCGTATACGCTGTAATTCACGAAATGAGTCTTGAAGAAGCTATGAAGAGTTTAGCACGATAGGCTGTTTAGATTTTTTTCGAATGTTTTGGTTACCCGTAATCTTTAAAGTGATTAGCGTTTGTCTATATTTGTGTGTTTGCAAGACAGAATAAAAAATTTAGTAATGAAGGTAATATTGCTTGCGCTGGAAGTATACACATATAAAGAAGCATTTTATTAACTTGAAGAAATTTTTATAAACTTATTGCTTATTTTTTCTGTATGTGGTAAACTGATTTAAACAATGAAGGGAGGTGAAAAAATGAAAAGACATTTGAAAAAGCTTAGTTCATTATGTTTAGCTTTAGTTTTAGGTGCTAATGGTTTTTTAAGTTTAAATGCAAATGCAGCATGTAGAAGGATTATGACTCCAGAAGAACTTGAAGAATCAGAAAGAGTCAAAGTTTTTAAATTATATAACGAACAAGATGTAGATGTAGTTGTTTTTAATCCTCTTGAGCCCCGTCCTAAAGTAAGAGTCCATCTTCATGGTGATGAACGACACATAAAAGATACAGTGGAATATTGCCGAATTCATTATAGAATCCCTTCTATACAGTATGCTTTTCCAAGTTTGCTAAGAAAAGTTGGTGAAGAAGAATTAGCAGAAAAATACAAGACGTCCGTAATGGAAAAGATTGAAAAATTGCCGCCTCATAGACTTGTAGCTCCTGACGCGCCTGGTGGTGCTTGTGATCATGCTTGTAAAATTCATACAATGGTAAAGGATTTCTTCTTCGAGAATAAGTTGGATATTTCTTCAGGCGATCCAAGAAGATTGGCTATATATGCATTAATTTATTCCATACCTTTTGATCAAGTTAAGGAACATAGTGACGAGATGGGTCTAAGAAGGGAACGGATGATGCGACAAGCAAGACCTGGTTTTAGGGGATAGTTTTGAAATTTCGCCAGATAAATCAGCTAAAGTGGGGGCATGTGCGCATTATTTTGTGATTTATTTTAATTGAATTGCGCGATACTGTTAAATTTAGCATGACGAGAGCTCGAGAGTTGATTGTTTAGATTTTCTCTCGAGCTTTTTGGCTTACCGTAATCTTCAAAGTGGTTAACGTTTGTATATATTTGTGTGTTTGCAAGACAGAATAAAAAATTTAGTATAGAAGGTAATAAAATGAAAAAATTAGTTCGTTATGTTTAGCTTTAGTTTTAAGTGTCAGTAGTCTTTTTAACTTAAATGTAAATGCGATCAGTTTTTTTAATTTGGATAAGAAAGGAATTGCATACACGGTTGCAGATTATCAAGACTATTATTTATATAGAGAGATAGAGATCTATTTTTATGGTTTGCTAGTGGCCAATGGTGAAAGAAAATTAGCAGAAGATTACAAGTGGCATAGGCATGAATTCTTTAAATCACTGAAGAAGTCTAAAGTGGGTGACATTGACGAGGCCATTTTTGAAATGGCAACGAATTTTTTTGAGGATAAATTTAAACCTTATCCATTTGATCCAGCAGCCGTAGGCATATACGCATTAATTTTTGGAAAAAGTTATGGAGTAGCTGAGGAGGAACTTATCCAGTCCTTTGGCAGGAGAAGAGCTATAAGTTTGTAACTCTTTATAAACTTATTGCTTACTTTTTCTATATGTGATATGCTAATTAAGCAATGGAGGGAGGTGAAAAAATGAGAAGATTTTTGAAAAAACTTAGTTTATTATGTTTAGTTTTATTTTTATGTGCTAGTACTTTTTTAGGTTTGAGTGCAAATGCAGCATTAGAAGATATTAGTCTTGAGGGTTTGAGTGCGCAAGAAGTTGCAGACACGGTTAAAAGGTGTCAAGGCTGGTATTTATATATAGAGATAGAGAACTGTTTTTATGATTTGCTAGTGGCCAATGGTGAAAAAAAATTAGCAGAAGAGTACGAGAGGCATAGGCTTGAATTCTTTGAATCATTGAATTGGTCTGAAGTGTATAACGGTGATGAAGCCTTTTTTGAAATGGCAACGAATTTTTTTAAGAATAAATTTAAACCTCATCCATTGGATACAGCAGCCGTAGGCATATACGCATTAATTTATAGAAAAAGTTATGAGGTAGCTGAGAAGGAACTTATCCAGTACTTTAAACCCTTTGGCAGGAGAAGAGCTATAAGTTTGTAACTCTTTATAAGCTTATTGCTTACTTTTTATATATGTGGTAAGCTAATTAAGCAATGAGAGGAGGTGAAAAAATGAGAAGATTTTTGAAAAAACTTAGTTCATTATGTTTCACTTTCACTTTAAGTACTAGTAGTTTTTTAGGCTTAAGTGCAAATGCAGCATCAGAAGGTATCTATGATTTTTATTTGACCAAAGAAGAAATTGCAGTATTAGAAGGTAAAGGTACTAATAGTTTGCCTGAAGAACAAATTGAAAAATTAGAAAATATCAATAATTTAAATGAACGAGAACTTGCAGGCTTAGTTGCAGATTGCCATGATATAAAAAGTTATGTCGCTAAAGAATGCCATTTTCCATCATTGCTAAGAAAAATTGGTGAAGATAAAATGGCAGATGATTACGAAGAATATAGCAAGAAATTTGATAGAAAATATTATTATAAATACAATATTGGATTTGCGAATCCTGATCTTAGACTAGAAGAGCTTGATGATAAAGTTTATGAAAGGGCATTGTGGTTCTTTCATAAAATGAAATTTAGACCTGCTCCATCTAATCGAGCAGCAGTGGCCGTATACGCTTTAATTTACGAAATGAGTCTTGAAGAAGCTATGGAGAAACTTAGCCGGCCTTTAGCATGATAAGGTCTCGAGAGATTATTTAAATTTTCTCTCGAGCTTTTTTGTTTTTATTTTTTTATTTACTATTGACTTTTTTGTTTACCGTAATCTTTAAAGTGATTAGCATTATCTACATTTGTATAATTGTAAGACAGCCGCCCACCAGAAACTCCACCTAAACTATCTTCTATAAGTTCTATAATGTCTTTTTTCTCATTAGTTTTTTTTGTTGTTTTCTTTTCTTTTTCCATTCATAAAACTCCTTTCCCAGCCAGACTAATTTAAAATTTTATAATATATAGCAGCATCGCATTTACAAGGACCATTGCACTCTACGCAAGTATAGTTTTTGTCATCTTCCCATATTCTATGTACGGTTTTAAAGAAAGTAAATCCTGACTTTAAAAGTACGTTTTCAACGGGAACATAACTGCCTCTTTTCCAAGCGGGGCACCATGCTGCTTTATATCCTATTTTTTGAGCTTTATTCAAGGTCCTGTTAAATAAATTATATCCTAGTCCCATTTTTTCACAATTTTTTCTAAGTGCCATGGATTTAGTGTGGCATATGGAACTGTCGGAACCTGTTACGGAAATTAGTTCTTGCTTAGGGATTTTAAAGTCCTTTTCAGCACTATTCATATTATCTTCAAAGAATAAACAATAACCTAGTACATTGCCGTTTTCATCCAATGCTAATGTGCACATTTCGTTATCGCAATTTACATGGTCTAAAATTTTTTTTCTATCTATATAATTTTCTCCAAATCTGCCAACGGCTACATTTATCATATCGTCCAAATATTCGTTTGCAAAATTTGAATAGGTAACATTTTTTACCTGAGTCGTCATTCTGTCACATCCTTTTCTTTTGTTCTGGCTCTGCGTCTTTAACACCACAGAGCCAGATATACTCAATGACTTACTAATATTCTGTTAAATCTGCATGATCTTGATATGCATTTTCATCAAAGTTAATACTTATACTGACATTAATTTCTGCTTCATAGTAGTCTACGCATATATGGTTAATATTATTGCTTTATGATTCGAGATAGTATATATTGATTATTACCATAACTACGCTGATATTCGTCTTGAAGATCTTCTCCAACCTCAATAGATGCTTTTATATCTGCAAGTTTAATGGATTGTATATTGTTAGAGTCAATTCCAGCCTTTGTTGCTAAATATTTGAGTACACCTTTGTATGCGGAAAAACGAGCATATGCACCAAGGGTTACTGTTAAATTTCCATTTCCATCATTTGCAACTCCTTCTATTTTATTTATTTGTATTGCGGAATCTTCATCTACTTGATGGGCGACCATGGTTTTAGCTGTTTCTTTACCAACATTCGTTTTTATCATAAGTTCAGCAACTTCTTGACTTACTTGATTAGCATGCATAACTTCAGCAATTTTTAATTTTGTTTTATCTAAAGTTCCGTCATCCTTTATTACGTCTATTCCATTTATTACTATGAGATTTGTAAGCTCTTTTGCTTCATTTTCACTGATTGCAGTTTTTGGCTTTCCACTATAAAAATCTTGAAAAATAGCTGAGTATATTTGTTGCCTTTCGGCATCTTTTTTATTTAAATTTTGCTCTTTCATAATACGAGCAATTCCTAATTCTTTTGTGTTCAAGGAATTATCCGAAGTCATTACTTCTATGTTATTTTTTACTATAAATGCAGCTAAATCTTGCTCAACATCAAGTATGGTGAGCTTATATATTTCTTCTGCTCTATCTTTATCTACATTTTGTTTATGCATAATTTCAGCGATTTTTAACTTGCCATCATCTAAAACGCCATCTGAGTTTGTTACACTTACATTTTGTTCTACTATAAATTCAGCGAGATCTTCTTCAACTTGGTTAAGGACAAGTTTTTGTATTTTTATTTCATCAGCAGAAAGACGATGAAGAGTATTTTGGTAAGATCCCCAAAATCCGGGTGCCTTCCCTGGTTTGCTAAAGACTTCCTTTAGGTCGGCGCCCAGTGTCGGCGCAACTTCTCCTCCGTTGACTAGGATATATTGAACTATATCGGCATTTGCGAAACCTGCCGCTTCAGCAAGCATGCTTAGGTTTTCTTTTGTAATAGTAATTCCTTTAGATTCATCTAGCAAAGTTATTTCCAACCAAGGGCCAAACGCTCCCTGTGAGTATTTTACCGATTTAACGTTAAGATTTGCGAGATTTTTGGTGACTTGAAGTTCTCTGTGACTGCTTTCTTCTTGTGCTATTTTATCTGTCCCCTTTTCTCTTGTCTCTTCATTTGATTTATTGACCTTTTTTTCTTTATTTAAACGTCTAACTGTATTTTTATAACTTCCGAACCAACCTTTTACCGTACGGGGTTCCGAGAAAGTTTCTTGTAGGTTTGCACCTAACGTTGGGGAAACATCACCGTTTTCAACCTGTATATATTGAACTTCATCGGCATTTTTAAAGCCTGCTACTCTAGCAAGAGTACTTAAATTTTCTTTCGTAATGGTAACACCTTTGTCTTTATTTTCTAAAGTTAACATTAACCAACTACCATCTTTTTTTGCTGATTTAACGTTAAGATCTGCAAGATTTCTGGCAATTTGATCTTCATTGTAACCACTGCCGGCTGTCATTAATTTGTTGATTTCTTCTGTCTCTTTTGCTTTTGTTTCTTCTTCTGTAAAACGTTTTACAGTATTTTGATAAACACCTCCAAGTGCTCTCCATTGTACGTCAGAAGGTTCTGAAAAGATTTCTCTTATATCATTGCTCAGTGTTGGTGCGACTTGACCTTCGTTTACCCATATATGGGTTATATCGTTTACATTCATTGAGGTCATGTTTGCTAAATATTGTAGGCTTCCTCTACTTATAGTAAAGCTATCCTCGCCGTCTTTTAGGCTTACATATACCCATCCGCTACCTTTATTTTCTACATTTTTTATTTTTGCTATATTTTCAGCTTCTGCTTCAGCGTCAAGAAACATAGATTGTACGGCATCTAAAGTTGTGTTATCTTGATCAAAAATTCCTCGCGAAGTTTTTTCTTCCTTATTTACTATAGCATCAGGCGAAGAGTTTTCTTTTTGTGAAGAAGTAACAGCGGAGGTACTTTTTTGTTGTGATGCAACAGTGAGAGAAGGTGACTCATTTTTAACTTTATCATTGCGTCTATTCCCAAAGAGGGTTTTAAGAAGATTAGCGTCTGGGGCATGTGAAGGCTGTTGTGTTCTATCGCTAACAGACCTAGGATTACTTACATTATTAGAAATTGATGGATTCAAAGCATCATTATCTCTATTTTCACCATCATATTGGTCTTCACTTTCAGTTTCTTTAGCGTCATTATCAGAATTGTCTTCGTTAGAAAGAACTGCTTCTTGCTGAGTAGCAGTTGAAGATGGAAATTGAGACATTTTCACTGCAGCTCCAGTAGCAAAAGAAATACCTAGAACTCCCAACGTGCCTATGGCAGCGACTTTTGGGGACAATCTTCCCCCGCTTATGTTTAATAAATCTTCATCAGTGAGATTACTTTTTAGATCTTCTAAATATGAATTGAGTTCTTCTTTAGAAAAATCAAAGTTATATTTTTTACCTATATAAACTATTTTTTCTGCCAAACTGTCAAAATCTTTCACTTGTTCTGTTTTTTGCAGTTCATTTTGCAAATTTTCAAATTCCGCCTTTAATTTATCATTTTTCTTTGCCTCGTCATAAAATTTAACAACGTTTTCTTTAGACATAATAAATTCCTCCTAATTTTTTAATTTAAATAAAAGTATTAATATATAAAACTAATCTCCTTTCCACTTAAAAGATAATATTTTTTTGAGTAATCATTAATTATTATGATATATTTATAATATAACCAAATTGATTATATCACAAACGAAAAAATATGTAAACTATTTTTTGAAAATTTTTGACTTTAATGCTAAAATATTTGCTATTTAATAACTTATATAGGTTAACATTTTACTTACAGATGTCGTATTTACATATAAGGAAAGCCACCGGTTTTAACCGATGGCTTAAATAAAATATATTCATTAAGCAAAAATATCCATTGTTTCATAATATTCGTTGATATTGTAGGAGGGAATGGGATTAGTATTTGAAAATTTAGATTTGTTTTTTTGCTTTTCTTCGCTAGCTTGTTTCAATGTATGAATTCCTGAGTTATGCCAACGACTAATGATACTGTCCATATAACTCAAGATATATTTGCCTTTAGCGTCTACACAGCGATCATACGCCTCTTTGATGAGTTCATCAGGAAACTTCCACACATTAATCCACCTGTTCGCAGTTTCACTTTCCTTGGTGGTAGGTGATCTTTTCTCTATACCGATCGTTTTCTCAACAATACTCCAAGCCTGACGACTATTTTCAAGCATGCGTATTTTATTTTCAGCTTTTTCTATTGTATTTATTTCCTCTATGCCCCAAGACCTGGCTATTTTATCTATATAATTCATATGTACTTTGCCAATGCTCACTGCGTATTGGAGAAGCATCAGAATAACGTCAATTGGAAGACCGTCACTGTCATGAAAAGTTAGCAAAGTAGCGCAGTCTGCGCTGGATATCGGACGAGATAAAATGACTTGTGCTTCTTGCATTAAGAAATTTATATCGTCAGAATCATTTATCCTTTGTGCTACGAAAGCTGAATCCGGCTTTTTGCGTTTAGAAAGTTCCCTCAATTTATTATCTTTATTTGGCGAACTGTCAACTAAATTTTTATCTTCACCGTTTTTATGTAAACTGTTTGAACTCGTAGGCAAAACGTTTGGCATATTTATCAGTTTCGTTTCCACCCAGTATTGCATAGCATCTTTGATGTCTGCACAAGACATAGATAAACTAGCAGAAATATCATCAATAGAAATATTTTCGCCGGCATGTCTTAATAAAAAAAGTAAAACTTTAAGTTGTGCAGAACCTGCTAGTTTTATATGTTTATCAACAACGCAGCAAGGTACGGCAAACACGTTGTTCCAAGCACCAAGATCAATTGAAAAACTCATAATTACACCTCTTTACTTATTATACTACAAATGTATAACTCGTACAAAGTAGAAAAACTATGTATTTTTTATGAATATATTAGTGATTTTTATAAAAGATATGAATATAGTTTTAAGTTGAAAAAAATGAGAGGATATTATAAAATAAAAAAAGGAGGAGATGGCATGTCAGTAAATTTAGATACTAGATATTTATCAAAGTTTATCAAACCATTTGAGTTAGACCAAATATCACCGTTTGTGAAGACAGCACATGATATTTTACATTCTGGAAAAGGCGCAGGAAGCGAGTTTACGGGATGGCTTAATTTACCTCAAAACTATGATAAATTTGAGTTTGAAGAAATAAAAGCGGCAGCGGAAAAAATAAGAAAAAATTCGGACATTTTGCTGGTTATAGGTATAGGTGGATCATATTTAGGAGCAAGAGCTGTAATCGAATTTTTAAAATCTAACAATTATAACGCTCTTCCTAAAAGTACGCCGGATATTTATTTTGTCGGTAATAACATGAGCACGACGTATATAAACGACATTCTGAGAATTTGTGAAAATAAAGAAGTATCTATTAACGTGATATCCAAGTCCGGAACGACGACGGAACCTGCTATAGCGTTTAGAATATTTAGAAAATTTCTAGAAGATAAATACGGAAAAGATAAGGCTAAAGAGCGAATCTTTTGCACAACAGATAAGTTTAAAGGAGCTTTGAAAAAGTTAGCGGATGAGGAAGGCTATAAAACTTTCACTGTCCCGGACGATATAGGAGGAAGATATTCTGTCTTGACGGCTGTGGGACTTTTACCTATAGCGGTCACAGGAATAAATATAGATAAACTTATGTATGGGGCAAAGTTAGCTCAAAGTGAACTTTCAAACGAAAACCTTGATGAAAACGATTGTTACAAATATGCCGCCATACGGCATATCCTTTATAATAAAGGCAAAGAGATCGAAGTTTTAGAAAGTTATGAACCGAGTTTTATGATGTTTAGCGAGTGGTATAAGCAACTTTTTGGGGAGAGTGAAGGCAAAGATCAGAAGGGCATTTTACCGATATCACTTACTTTGTCGACAGACCTTCACTCTATGGGACAATTTATTCAATCCGGAAGAAGAAATATGTTTGAGACTGTTTTATTGGTTGAAAGTCAGGACAATGACATAGTTATAGGCGAAGAAAATGGCAATGCAGATAGCTTGAATTATTTATCCGGAAAGACTGTATCGTTTATAAACAGGCAAGCAGCGCTGGGGACGATTTTAGCGCATACAGACGGCGATGTACCTAATGTAGTTTTAAAAATAAAAGAACGCTCTGAAGAAGAACTTGGCTATTTGATATATTTTTTTGAAAAGGCTTGCGCTATCTCAGGCTACATGTTAGGGGTTAACCCGTTTGATCAGCCGGGCGTTGAAAATTATAAAAAAAATATGTTTGCGCTTTTAGGCAAACCCGGCTTTGAAGAAAAAAGAGATGAAATATTAAATAAATTTAATGATTAATAAAGAAATGAGAGACAACTGTATTTATTTGTCTCTCATTTTACTTTTTATAATATCTTCGCTTTATTTATAGAGAAAGCCCTATTATATTCTGGCATGTAGCTGTAGCAATAATTAAGCTTAAGTATGTCATCTAATAATTGTGAACATGCTGAGTAATCATTTACGGAATGAGTTTCAGCAAAGGTACCACATGCGCTTATAAATTTGCTAAACTTATCTATTGTTTCTAAGATAAGTTGATTTTTTTCAGTTTTGCTTAACTTTTGGCTATCTTTTAAATTTTGCATTATGTCGTTAAAAATACATTGTAATTCATATTTAGCATTTTTGCTGTCTAAAGTTACATTTTTAAATAATTCTTTTAGCTGATCTTCTTGATTTGTTTTGAAATTCAACCACAAATTGCTAACTTTACCATCACTGTTTAAGCGATCTTTTAATCCGGTTTCAAAAACATTGTATTTATTTGTAATGAAACTAAATGTATCATTTCCAATTTTGCTGGATGCTTTTCCGACTCTATCTGAAAAACTAAATGATACAGGCCCCTTAATATTGGGGTTTATTTTAAACACTCCAGAATCAATTCTTTTTATCAGCTTTAAAACCCATTCATCATTTAATTTAATTATTGTGCTATCTTGCTCAGGCAAAGCTATCGGATTAGAATTCGGATTGGTTTTATCTATTTTTGTTAGATAAAAATTCAGACTTAAATAATTATTAAATGAAGAGAAAAAAGGAATGCCGATAATTCTTTTTATTCCAAGTTCTGCAAGAATAGATTCAAATTTATTATCAATTAAAGATAAAGATTCTTTCAGAACGGGGGCCATAGGACTCTTTTCATCTTTTGAAATTCTTGCGATTATCTCTTTTAATTTATTTTTTACTTTTTCTGTTCCGTAAACTTTATTTTCAACCATAGGTAGCTGAAATTGTATGGAGAAGTCCTTGCTTGTATCGAACTTACATTCGCTTACTTGATCACTATAAGACATATTTAAAAATGTTGTTCCGACTACAGGAATATCTAACTTGGTTTGAAAATTGAGGTTATTGAAAGCAGAGATGCAACTTGTGCTAAATTCAGCTTTTTGCTTAGTCAAGCTGGAAGAAAAGGTTTGCATTTGAGCAAGATGTTCTATTTCCATGTACAGTGCTTTAAACATGTTAATATCAGACTCTGTTACAGCAAATTCGCGCATGTACGATGCAATTGCTATAGCTGCTTTTAGCATTTCAAGTCGACCTTTGTTTAACCTAAGTAATTTATTGGTGGTTAACCAATCTTTTTCTATTTTATGTTTTAATTCTTTTGCATCAGCTCTTTCTTGTTTGGCCGAGCTTTTATCTGACAAAACGGACAAAGCAGATATGTAAAGCCTGATGTCTCCCTTTATGTTTGATACGATGATGGATAAGATTTTGCTTATTTCTTCGTCTGTCAATTTAAGGTTTTCATCTTTGTCCAAACCAAGTAAATAATTTTCTACTTGATCTTTTATTTCGTTGTACTTTTTACATTTTTCAGTTTTTAAAAATGCTAAAATGTCTGAAGCTTTTGTTACATATGAAGATGGCGAACAGTCTTCATCGATTAAGCTCAAATATGAGTGTGGTCGCCTTGTTGAAGTTATTCCTGAATCAGTTGAAACGTTAAAACCTAGGGAGGCTAAAAATTTAGCGGAAGCATTTATATCTAAAGTATCGGTAAAAGTAAACTCATTATTTGATGAAGTTGTAGCGGTTATATTGGGCCAGTTGAGGCTGAGATTTTGTGGGACAATGCCTGTAGATTTCAGAAACCATTCTATTGAACTTTTTATTGTTGAGAGTAAGTTCTTTTCATTTTTTTGCATTACTTTTCTTGACTTTATAATATTTTTTATTTCCGGAGCTCTTAATTCTATGCTGCTAATTTTTCCATCGATTGTATTTGCATCTAAGAATTGCTCAAGTGAATGGAAAATAAGTGTTCTGGTCACTTGTAAGTTGTTGCCCATTTCTATTCCTAAATATCCTTGCAGTCCTGTTCCCACAGCGCATCTTAAACCTGTGGAGTTATCTATTTTATAAAATGATTTTTCACTGGACGTTTCAGATGATTCGTTCGTAATAGAAATGTTTAAATTTGCGCCATCTAGAGGGATGCTGGCTGAAATGTCAGCGTTTCTAGAAACGTTTTGACTACTCAATTTTTTTTCTACAGAGGCTCTGGAATTTTCCAAAATTTGATTTGCAATTCGTCTGGAAATTAATACCTGATACGCATTTTTCATAGACGAAACAAACTTAAAAAAACTGTTATTACTGGGAATACTCTTATCAATCTCCATCAACTTTTTTAAGCTGTTTAGCCTTTTTAAAATTTCGAATTGTTTGTCACCTTGGGGTATATCGCTGGTTATGTAGTTAAGGGTACTTTCTATGCATTCTTTTAAAAGTGCGTTTTGCATGATGCAATCTTTTATAGGTCCCACATCATCGATGAAAGTGGTTGAATTTGTGTTTAGCAGAAAGTTAAAACCTTCTTTTAGGGCTATGTCTAAATTATCGTTTTCAAATAGGTTTAAAGCTAAACTTTTTTCAGAAAAACCACTTTCCAATGAATCTATAGTTTTTTTTGATAATACAAAGCCTTTCTGAGTCAAATCACTCAATATGTTGTGAGCCTGCTGGGAAGAGTAATCTTCTATACTTTGGCTATTAAGAAGCTTTTCCTGCTCACTTAAGAGTTTTTCCCTTGATACAACTTCACTGTCACACGGCATATTTACGTTTATAACGTTTTCATCAAGACGTTCAGCAGCATGAATTGGAGCAGAACATATTGACGAGAGCGTCATGGTAGCTGTTATTGACACAGCGATAATTTTTTTTAACATCATAATAAATTCCTCCTCATTTACTACAAAGACAAAGTAAAAAATTGATAATAAACTTTAGGTAAAAGCAGCTGCAAATTTTACCTAATTTGTTAAAATATTATTAATTTTATTACCTTGCCTAAAAGGAATTATAACATTACATGCATAAAATGTCAATATAATTCAAATTATATTGAACTAATTTTTGTAAAATATAACAGCTAAGTAATAAGAAAAACCAGGTGCTCTTAAAAACAAGTACACCTGGTTTGTAAAAATATTAGATATTAAATTTTTATGGGACGAGGTCAGTTTTCGTTGAAGCTATAAAGTAGTTGATAAGTGAAACCAGCAGCAAAACAAAGAAGGTAGCAACTAAAAATATAATGATTATAGAAGCTGTGGAAGTTGTGCTTAACGTTATGGTCAGGGCAGAAACTGAACTTAATATTGCACCGATGGACGAGTAAATAATATATTTTGCGTAAGCAAGCACAGACCTTTTACTGCAACTACATTGAGTATTTTGCATGTTTGCGGTTAAAAATAAAATAGCAAATAATGTCAAAGCACTTATAGCGAGCACAATATAAATTCCAATGGTAATGTTTGTCAATACGTTGAAACTAAAAAGAGAAGCGGCAGCTATTCCTGCAATTATACTTATGAGCAGGGCTGTGCCGATAGAGTTATGATTACACATATTTTTATATTCCTTTCTTAAATAAATAGTTTGGGTATATTAACATTATATGTATAAAAACTAATTTTGACATTTTTACGTAATAGCAAAATAAAAATTCATCTGCACAAAGTAACAGTATTTAAATTTCAAGTAAAACTCAAAGTACAAATTGATTCTTTTTTTACTGTTTTCATACTAAGCCAACGATTTTTGTTTGTATGTTTATATTTTAAATTTTTACGTTTTAAAAAACATTTCACAGGCTAGTGCAGAAATTGAGAGAAATAAAAAAATTATAGCATAAAAGTAGTCTTTAGTTACAAGTCCTAAGTATGCTATAGTTATAAAAATTGATCTACTTAATGAGAGTAAAATGAGTTTTAATTTAAAATAACTTATTGTCACGTAATTTTCCTTTAAAGTTATATTCAACTTGTAATTGTAGAATAGTAAAATTAAAGATAACATTATCGGGAAATATATAACAGGTTCTAAAAGTAAATTTCCAATAAAAACTAATATTAAGCTAGATATTAACAAAAATAAAGCAATAATTGATACTAGCTTACTTATCTTTTTTAATAACACGGCCTGAGTTTCAGTTAAGTTGTTCATGAAAGTATGTACTCCTAAAAAGCTATTGTATTTATAAGAAAATTCTTTTGGTAATTTTTATCGCAACTATTCATTCAGTTAAGCGTATTATTAATTGTACTCCAAATCAAGTTAATTGGGTTTAATTTTTATGAATGCAGAGATCCACGTGTTAGTTAAACGCGTGGATCTTCATTTTACATCGATTCTGGAGTATTAATTTTAAACATAGTCAAAATATTTTTAATAACGATCTTAACTGCAATGCATAGAGTTATTCTTGCCTGCATCAAATTTTCATTTTCGTTTTTTACTCTATGCGAATTGTAAAATTTATGAAACAGTGTAGCAAGTTCTATCACATACCTTGTGATCTTTGCAGGGTCGTAATACTTTGCCGCGTCTATAATTTCGCTTGTATATTTAGATAAATGATTGATCAATTCTTTTTCTTCGTCTGAGGATAAAAGCAAAAGTTCTTCTGGGGAACAATTTCTTATTTTTATGTTTTCTTTCTCAAGACTTTTCAAAATACTACAGATCCTTGCGTGGGCATACTGCACGTAATAAACCGGATTTTGAGAATCCTGTTTCTTGGCTAAATCTAAATCAAAATCCATTTGAGAGTTAGCTTCTCGCATGTTAAATAGGAATCGGGCTGAATCGATAGGAACTTCATCTAAAAGGTCAGCAAGTTGAATAGCTTTACCAGTCCTTTTGCTCATTCTTACTACATTTCCGTCTTTCACGAGCCTTACTAGTTGAAAAAGCAAAACATCTAACCTTTTTTCATCTATGCCAAGAACAGCCATAGTTTTTTTCACACGAGCCACGTGTCCGTGATGGTCTGCACCCCAAAGGTCTATACATATATCGAAATTTCTTTTCACGAATTTGTTGTAATGATAAGCTATATCTGAAATGAAATATGTAGGAGTGCCGTTTTTACGTATAAGCACTTCGTCTTTTTCGAGCCCCACAGCGGTTGCTTGATACCACAAAGCACCGTCTGATTCATAAGTAAGTCCTTTTTCAGCTAGGAGGTTTATTATGTTTTTTATTTCTCCGTTTTTATGAAGGTCGCTTTCATGAAACCAGTTGTCATAGTTAATTCGGTATTTCTTTAAATCGTTTTGCATTTTTTCTATATTTCTAGGCAGTGCAAAATCTACTAGAGCTTTTCGTCTAGTTTTTTCGTCACAGCTTATATATTTATCCCCATATTTTTCAGCAAATTCTTTAGCTAAATCTAAAATATCTTCGCCGTGGTAACTATCTTCAGGAAGCGAAATATAATCTTCTCCCATAAAAATTTGCTGATATCTTATATCAAGTGACATGGCAAATTTGTCAATTTGATTTCCTGCATCATTTATATAAAATTCCCTATAAACATTGAATCCTGCTGTCTCTAATACACTAGCTAAACAGTCACCTAAAGCGCCGCCTCTCGCGTTTCCCATGTGCATTGGTCCTGTTGGGTTAGCAGAAACAAACTCAACCATAACTTTCTTTCCGTTTCCGTAATTTGACTTCCCATAATTATAACCTTTTTCCAGAACATCTTTCACAACTTCAGCGAAGAATTTTTCAGATAAGAAAAAATTTATAAAACCGGGTGCGGCCACTTCTGCTTTAGCAACGAGTGTATCGGTTAAGTCGATATGTTCAGCTATTATATGTGCGATTTTGATTGGAGCCATCCTAAAGTTTTTTGCGCAAACCATAGCGACATTTGTTGAAAAATTTCCATGACTTTTATCTGCCGGAACCTCAACTACAAAATTGACAACTTCTCCGCTAGGTAGCAAGTTTTCACTCATCGCTTTTGATATGGCATCATTTATTCTATCTTTTAAGATATTTATAGTATCAATAACGATTTCAGACACTTTTATTTTCCTCCTTTATTTTTATCACGGTTACGTTTTCACTCAAAAGCTCAATGCCTGTACGCAAAGTATAATGAAGCTCTATACTTCCGCCGTCATTGCTTAATTTACAACTCACTTCTTTAAGGTCAATATCCATCTCTATTTTCCCATACTTTGTACAGTAGGTGCAAGTATGTTTTTTATCTTTTTCAAACACCATTTTGGATTGAGTTTCGTCGGAATGGCGCATTAAAGTGATTATACCGTTTTTATCGATTTCAATTATATTTTTAGATTTATCGCTACAAACAAACGAAATAAAAGCATAATTATCACTTTTCTTGTAAAGGCAAGGCTCTTCTACATAAACCGTATCGACTGAACTATTTACTATTTGAGTTCCTTTTATTGAAACTATGTAATTTTTATCCATAGAGCACCAGCTTACAAAACCAAGTCGCTAACATCAATTTTTTTCACACTTTTCTCAATATCTTTACATAGAAAAAGTTTAGCAATTTCTGAGAAAGATTCGACTGAGTCGCTGACGAAAAACGAGCATTCTCCGTTACATTTTTTATCGTTTAATAATTTCCTTCTGCCCAATTCTTGTAAAGCGAACAAAGCTGTCTCCTTCCCGGAATTAACAATAGCAACATTTTTGCCCATAAAAGAAGAAATAATCGGCTCTATAATGGGATAATGTGTGCAGCCTAAAATCAAAGTATCTATATTTTTTTCTTTTAATTCTTTCAGATATCTTTCCACAGTTAAAACTGTAATAGGATCATCACCTATAAATCCATTTTCAACTAACGGCACAAATAAAGGACAAGCTTTTTCAAAAATTTCTATATTGGGATTTATTTTTTTTATTTCTTTCTTATACGAGCTGGTTTTTATTGTTGCAGCAGTACCTATTACACCGACTCTACCGTTTTTAGTTACAAGACTAGCTTTTTTTGCGGTAGGCTCTACGACGCCAGTGAACGGTATACTTAAGTCTACCCCGAGTCTTGTGGCAACTGAGCTAACCGTGCCACAAGCTGCTATTATCATTTTTACACCAAACGACATCAAAAATGCAACGTCTTCGGTTGCATATTTTAATATAGTTTCACAGCTGCGGTTCCCGTATGGAACTCTTCCAGTGTCTCCAAAATAAATAATGTCTTCGTTTGGCAGAATGTTTAATAGTTCCTTAACCGCTGTAAGTCCGCCAAGCCCGGAATCGAAAACCCCAATAGGTTTATTTTTCATTTTTGTTAAACCTTTCTAAAGCTAAGTTAATGACTCTGTCTAGGAGCTCTGAGTACGGTATACCGGTTTCCTGCATTAATTTAGGGTACATACTTATGGAAGTAAATCCCGGCAAAGTGTTTATTTCGTTTAAGTAAATTTCGTTAGTTGTATTTTGTACAAAGAAATCAATTCTAGCTAAACCCTTACAGCTCATAGCTTTGAAAGCTTTTTTTGCTGTTTCTCTTATTTTATTTGAAGTTTCCTCTGAAATATGTGCCGGTATGTATAACTTAGAATCTGAAACATATTTCGCTTCATAATCGTAGAATTCATTGGAAGGAGCTATTTCTCCGACAACCGAAGCAATTAATTCATCATTGCCCAAAACCGCACATTCAACCTCTTGACCAATTATATTTTCTTCAATCAAAATTCTCGTATCGTGTTTTTGCGCCAATGAGATGGCATCTATTAGCTCATTTCTGTTATTTACTTTGCTTATTCCAACAGAAGAGCCTGCATTTGAAGGTTTTACAAACATTGGATACGATTGAATTTGATTTTCAATATGTTCGATGCATTTGTTAGGATTTTTTTCATAGTCGTAACTTTCAATAAATACAAACTTAGCTTTTTTTATTCCGGCGGATGTCAAAATTACGTTAGTGAAGATTTTATCCATGCAGCAGCAAGAGGACAGTACGTCGCACCCAACATACGGAATCTGGGCCAGCTCGAAAAGTCCTTGTATTGTGCCGTCTTCTCCATTTTTGCCGTGGAGTACCGGAAAAATAACATCTACGTGGATAGTTTCAAATTTACCGTCATTAAAAACGTACAAACCTTTATCTCCAGTGCTAGGAGAAATAAAAGCTGTTTTTTTATTTTCAACGTCATTTTCCCAAGCGTTGCTACTGATGTTTTCGATATCTCCTGAATATAAATACCATTCACCTTTTTTAGTAATACCTACCAATAAAACGTTATATTTTTCTTCATTCAAATTTTTCAAAATAGATAAGCAAGAATTTCTAGAAACCTCATGCTCAGATGAAGCCCCACCAAATAAAACAACCACATTTTTTTTCATATACAAAACTCCTTCTTGTCACTGATGATCCTAATAGCATATTATGAATTGTAGGTGCAATTTTATAATAAAAAAAGAGAAGGCATCATTACCATCTCTTTAGAAAATGCGACTTAAGCTTCGACCTTCAATACTTCTCTACCCTTATATGTTCCACAAGATTTACAAACTCTATGTGTAAGCTTTAACTCACCGCAATTAGAACATTTAACTAGAGCGGGTGATTCTAATTTCCAAACGGTTGAACGGCGTTTATCTCTTCTTGCTTTAGAAACTTTTCTCTTTGGTACTGCCAAGTTTATAACCTCCTTTAATAATTAAAACAGTTCACAATCAAAGGCTAAAGAGAACAGTAAAAAATAAACCTTTGATATTACAATAATTAATTATATAATTTGTAAAAGAATTTGTCAACATAAAAATGTATGAATAAAATTTAAATATTATTACAAAATAGGTCAACAAGGTATTGAAAATGCGGTTGTTTTTTGATATAATAATAAATGTAACAGGTTATATTCCGTCGAAATGTTAGTTTTAGTTAAAATGACAAAAAAGGAGGGATTAAATTTGTTTTTGTCTGGAAATAATTTAGTCAATTCGAATGGCTTCCATTTTTTGTTTACGGTTTTACCTGGCACAGCGACCCTTTTATAAAATTTTATTAAGGAGAAATGTAAAATGACGACTACTCAACCTAAAGAGTTTAGTAAGTTACGCGCTTTTTTCTGGCCTATTCATAGGCATGAACTTAAAAAATTTGTTCCTATGAGCTTTTTGATGTTTTTTATTCTCTTTGTTTATACTCTTGTTAGAGACCTTAAGGATGCTTTTTTACAATATAGAAGTCACATCGCTTTCGGCTTAAAAGGAACTCCTTTAATCAGTGCATTAAAATTTTGGTATGTTTTCCCTTGTGCGATTTTGGCTGTTATGCTGTTTACGTGGCTCATAGATAAATTTGGATCTGAAAAGACTTTCTACATAATTATAACTTTTTTTATTACTTTTTTTGCAATATTTGGTTTGTTTATTTATCCAAACTTAGACGTTTTAATAATTCCGGCAGAACAAATTGCTAATATATTAAGTTATTGTCCTATTCCTACTCACACATTTCTAACTTGCATTTTTAACTGGCCGATCACTTTGTTCTATGTCTTTTCTGAAATATGGGGAACAATGGCAATATCATCTTTGTTCTGGCAATTTGCAAATGCTACCACGATGAGAAACGAAGTAAAGAGATTTTTCGGTTTATTCCCAATTATAGGAAATATTGGCTCTTATGTTGCGGCAGAAGCTATTGAGAAAGCTTCTAAGAACCTGAATGACCGTAATATTTTGTTTTTAATGTTGTGTGCTTGCTTGAGTGGTGTGTTGGCTTTGGTTATGTATACTTTAATCAACAAATGGGTATTAACTGATGTAAGATGTTTTGACCCAAGTCAGATAAAAAGAAAAAAGAAAAAAGAAAAAGTCAGCATCATGGAAGGCTTCAAAATTCTTTTCACAAACTCTTACATGGGTCTTGTAGCCATGTTAGTTGTTGGTTATGGTATGGCTATTAATTTCTCTGAAGTTGTTTTGAAGGATCAAATGAGAACACTTTGCACAACTCAAGGTGAATATATGCACATGTACAGTTCTATGTCAAAGATGATAAGCTTATTGACTATATTCGTTACAATATTTGCTTCCAACATTCTTAGAAGATGTAAATGGAAAACAGCAGCTCTTGTTACCCCAGCGATATTCTTGATCGCAGGTTCAATATTCTTTGGTATATCCTTATATAATAAATATATAAGCTCTCAGCTATTTGGATTTTCAGCTTTAGCAATTGCAGTTTGGGCCGGTATAGTCCAAGACTCAATGGCTAAAAGTGTTAAGTATACTCTGTTTGATACCACTAAGAGCATGGCTTATATCCCTCTTGATGAAGATGCGAAGACGAAAGGTCAAGCTGCAGTTGAAGTTGTTGGAGGAAGAGCTGGAAAAGCTGGTGCATCATTTATTCAACAATTTATGTATGCGTTCAGCCCAGACGTTATGAACAATGTTATTGCTATCGTAGCAATATTTGCAGCGTCTGTTATTGGGTGGATTGTATCTGTATTCCGTTTAAGCGGCAAATATGAGGCAGCTGTAGCAGAGCAAAATGAACCAGAACCAGTAAAAGTAGAAGCTGCAGAGGCTGTAGCAAAATAAACTATATAATGTTTATAAAAAGGCAACTATTCACTTTAGAATAGTTGCTTTTTGCTATATAAAAGATTTTTAAATTATTTATAAGTGAATTAAACTTAAATATAAACCCTTTACAGCGGCAAAAAAATTAATTTTCTCTACAGAGGTGGTGGCAATTACATCGTATTCTGCTATAGTTTCGTCAGCATTTTTATAAATTAATTTCCCTAAAAGCTTACCTTGCTCGAATGGTGCCTCTGCTTCATTCACTATTTGCAACTCACTTGTGATATTTCTCTCTTGCCCTTTTTTTACTAAAATATTTTTATCTATGGTTACACTCACAGGAACTTCTGACAGGGTTCCATTTTTAACTTTAATTGACTTTACCATATTTTCTGGTACTTTAGGTGTCATCACTTCGTAATTCGCAAAACCAAAATCTAAAAGTTTAGCAGCAGAAGCAAATCGTTCTTTACCTGTTTTGTCACCCAAAACCACAGCCACAAGTTCTAAATTATTCTTTTTAGCCGTAGCCACTATGCAACAACCGGCTTCACTGGTAGTTCCAGTTTTTAGACCCGTAATACCGCTGTAACTTTTCAAAAGCTTATTTGTATTCACAAGCTGCGTTTTTCCGTTCCTCAAGTAATCTATCCAAATAGATGTATAGTTGAAAATACTTTTGTGTTTCATAAGTTCTCTTGCCATTAGCGAAATGTCGTATGCTGTGGTAACGTGCCCATCTTCGTCTAGCCCATTACAGTTTTTAAATGTAGTATTGTTCATGCCTAATTCTTTTGCTTTTTGGTTCATCTCTGAAACAAACGCTTCCTCTGTACCAGATATTTGTTCAGCAAGCGCTACTGCCGCATCGTTTGCAGAAGCCACCACAACCGCTTTTATCATATCGTCCGCGCTCATAGCTTCACCCGGTTCCAGCCATATATCAGACCCACCCATCGATGAAGCATGTTCACTTGCGACTATTTTATCAGACAATGAAAGTTTTCCGCTTTCTATTGCTTCCATCACCAAAATCAAAGTCATTATTTTCGTAATGGATGCGCAGCTCCTCACTTCATCGGAAGATTTATCATATAGGACTTTACCACTTTCGGCATCTACCAAAATGGCAGACGGAGCCGAAATATCTAGCTCGACATTCTCCTGAGCAAAACAAAAATTTATTTTAGAAAACATGAAAATACTTACAAACAATATATATAAGAACTTTTTGAAATTCATATGCTCTCTCCTCATTTTTAATATATATAAAAATATGTCCTTTGACTTATAAGTATTCACTTAACATTTAAAATAAAAGAGTATAACGCTTTAATTCTACAAATAATATAATAAGTTTATTTTGAATTGAGGAGATTTTATGGCAAAGAGAATAGGCAGATATACTATAAAAATGGAAAACCACCCTGCTATTATCGGATATGCAGCTGTATGTGGAAAAAAAGAAGCAGAAGGTCCCCTGGGGCATTATTTCGATTATACATTTGATGACTCGATGTTGGGAGAGACAAGTTGGGAAAAGGCTGAAAGTCGATTGCAAACCGAAAGTGTTATCAGAGCTCTAAATAAATCTGGAGTGTCTAAAGAAGATGTAGATTTTATTTTTGCTGGTGATTTATTAAACCAGTGCATTTCTTCAACCTTTGGACTTAGAAGTCTTAACATACCTTTTCTAGGACAATTTGGTGCTTGTTCTACAATGGCTCAAACTTTGGCACTTTCTTCTATAATGGTAGAAACTGGTGTTGCCAAACACTGCATAGCTGTAACGTCGTCCCATTTTTGTGCAGCAGAAAGGCAGTTTCGTTTTCCGCTAGAGTACGGTGGACAAAGAACTCCGACAGCTCAATGGACGGTTACCGGTTCTGGTGCAGCAGTTTTGGGCAAAGATGATAAGAGTCCTTTTATTTCTGCCGTGACTGTGGGGAAAATAGTAGATCTAGGGGTAAAGGATGCTAACAATATGGGGGCTGCAATGGCTCCGGCTGCCGCTGCAACCATTTCAGATTTTTTTAACGATACTAAAACAAAACCATCAGATTATGATTTGATTTTAACAGGAGATCTTGGAGAAGTAGGTAGCAAACTTTTAAACGAGTTGCTAATCAAGGAAAATATAGATATATCTAAAAACCACTCTGATTGTGGAATTTTAATATTCGATAAAAAATCTCAAGATGTGCATGCTGGAGGCTCAGGGTGTGGCTGTTCAGCTTCAGTCTTATGTTCAACTATACTCAATAAATTAAGTTCTAAAGAAATGAACAATATTCTTTTTATAGCTACAGGTGCTTTGATGTCACCAACATCGTCTCAGCAAGGAGAAAGCATTCCGTCCATTGCACATTTAGTAAATATAAAATCAAGTAAGAACTTGTAACATTGAAAAATTAAAAAGTAACTTTTATTTATGTGTCTAGGTTGATTTACTTTCGCACTGGTTCACCTAAATGCAGCAAAAGAAAATTGCATTTTGAGACACAACTTAATACTACGAACTTTCACCACCAGTTTGACTGGTGGTTATAATTTTTAGAGTATGAAAATTTTGATTAAATATGAGTGCATAAAATCGGATTTATGATATTTCTGCGGAATTTGGCTATTGCCCTTTGGGTAAGTAAGAATGTTGTATTCAATTAAAAAACTCATTGTGCTTGGGATTAAACAGATAAATAAAAACAAAAAGCGAGATTGTAAGTAAGGGAGATTTCTAATGACGAATAAGGCAATGTTGCAATGATCGATTATCATTGAGCGAATGCATTTTAAATCAAGTTTTTAAAGTTAAGTGCCAAATCTTGAAATTCGTTAAAAAAATTACTTACGTGATAACCATCGCATGTAGCATGATGAACCGAAATAGAAACTGGCAATAAAAACTTGCCATTGTTTTCAAAGAACTTTCCTACCATAACAAAGGTAGGTAACCACACAACATCACGTGTAGGTAAGCAGTCAAAACTCGTAAAACTACTCCAAGGAAGTGAACTCATATCGAAACAATTTGGTGGATATTGTCCTTTGGCGGCCATACTTCGGATTTCACCATAGGTATTAATATCATTAATAAATCTATCGTAAAATACTTCAAAATTATCTGAATATTCTGTCCATAATATTGAAATTCTTTTATCACTTTTATGGAATATCGGATATCTAGGATGAATTACATCGTAAATACCTAGGTTACCTTCATCATCGTAATTCATTTTAAATTCATCGTTTGAGTTTAGTACCTTTGAAGTAATATATGTAAAAGTAGGGTAATATCTAAGTTTATTTTTTTTGATAATTTCAATTAATTTTGTAACATCAACGTTCATGGTCATGTTAATCTTACATCTATTTTTTGTTGTAAACCAGGCATAATTTTCTTTTCTGTCCCATTTTTCTATGTCTATTTTTTTAAAATCCATTGTAACTTCCTCTTTTTAAATAATTTATAAAGTAAGATCACTTTAGTTTATTCTATAACTTTTTACTAATTTTTGCAAATGCATTAAATTAATGATGCCTTTAAACGATGTTATATTTTAAAATTTTTATCTTACTTTCAATAAAAAAGTCTGAACGGTAGTTACTAATTTATTTCAGAAAACTTTTTTATTCTATTTGAAACAGTCATGCCGTAAAAAATTTTTAACGACCTTATCGACAATATATAATTGTAAAATTCTTCGTTTTTCATTGAATCATTTTGGACAGTTAGACCACTTGAACTCTTGAATGACATCCCACACGGCGGATTTGTCACTACAAGATTGACTCGTTTTACAAATGACGCTTTTTCAAACTCTGCAGTTAAATCAAATTCATCTTCTGTGACTTCTCTTTCTCCAGACTTTTCAAAAAGGTCGGCAAGTTCATCTTCGTCAAATTCAGTTAGAACCACATCAAAATCCGAACCTTGCAGATTTATCGGTATTCTACTCTCCGCTAATTTTGTTAAGCTCAATATTTAACGACTTTTCTTTTTCTTCTGAAAATTCCGTAATTACATAATCGACTTCTTTTGCCCCAAATCGACAAGAATCTTTAAGTTTTGATGTCATACCACTCTCTGTTGTTTATTCCAAATAACTGGCTCTACATAGCCAAATTCTTCAATGGAACGTTTTAATTTTTCATACTCCACGTCACCTGGTTTTAAATTTTTTCTTGGATTAGACTCTGCTTGATTTAACCTTGAAATATCCATTCATAAATTTCACAAAATGCTAAAATTATTTGAATAAAATCAAGTATTGCTCTTCCGTATACTTTTGAGTTATAATCAAGCATAAACCAGCAAATGTCTCCGATTAGCCATATGTAAAACTTTTTTCGGATATTGAAAACTGAGCGGTTAATGAAATTGCAGTAAACAACCATGTAATATCAAGCATTATTTTAGTTTCCTGGTTGTTAGAAGCAATTCCATTTCATCATTTAATGGCATGTCTACAAACTCAGTCGAGCAATTCTGTTTTACAATATCGAAAATTTCGTACCAGAGGAGATTTGCATGTTTTTGAAATGAGATACTCATCTGTACGAAGGGATTAGTTATGGCATTACCAACCGTTGAATGTTTCCCTAAAAATTCAAAATTGCTGATTGCTGCTTTACACTAGATAAATCTTGCAAATGCCTGCGAATAAGCTTACACTAAACGCAGATTTACGAATTTTTCGCATCTTCTATCTTTCATCCATGCCCAAGTTTCTTTAAAAATCTTATCAGATCCTAAAGGTTTGCCGTCTTTTTGTTGTGCTTTTAAATATTCGCTTGGTTTTGTTACGTTTTCGTCTTTAAACTCAGGTAAATCTCGAAAAATCATTAACCTCAAAACTTTCATCGATCTCAAGATTCGAAATATCCAGCACATTTGCCGATTTTCCAGCAGATATTTAGTCTACAAGAGCATAAGGTTTACTTTTAGCTCTAACACTTCGACCGCTTCTATTTGTTCCATCTTTCGCTATGGCTGCCTCCTTTTTGCGTTAATAGGTCGTTTGAACTTTGATTTTTTTGAGTTCTCCCACACACGTTGATTTTCGACACTCTTCGTGGAGATACTATTATCCATACTGGGTGATTTTTTAGGGATTTTGCTCACTATTTGTCACTTGATGTAAATTTTAAAATTTTTTACCCCATCGACCTCCTTCTTTTGCTGTTATTTTTGAATGGCGGACCTTAAAAATACTCATTAAGTTATTCTCATGATACGTTTCTCTTTCCACCAGCGAGATTATGTGGTGTACTTCTTCAACTGTTTTAACTATTCCTTTCTTTTCACACAATTCACGGACGGGATGGTCCTTAATATAAAACTGACGTATGAGACGCGATTGCCTGTTGTATAGCTTGTATATCTGTGGGTTGCGCTGGTACTTGTTGTACTGTTTTTCAGTTAATTTTTTGTGCTTTTTGTAATACCTTTCTTTAGTTAATTCCTTGCACCCACTCTATCTACATGGACTTTTTGGCATACTATTATCTCTTTAAAAAGTTAGAATTTATCGTTTATAAATAGCAACGGGCTATTTAAATATTTTTCGCTATTATAATTCAATTTAAGGGCGAATTTACTATAAACGGAAAGAGTATTTTGGATTTAATTTATCCTGTGGGTTAAAATTATAGTGCGTCCAGGCAACTGGTAAACATATAGCAGGTGGGAAACCTGTTCGGTAAAGTCTAACCAACAACCGATACTTAGCCTTAGAGCTAAAATGGTGACATTTTAGTTTAAGCGCAGGCAAAGGAGCAATCGAGCCGTAATTCGAAAGAGTGAAGCTGCAAACCTCGTTAAGATCCTTAAATGCAGAAGCCGATGTTGTTGTAGTGATAGCAGGCAACAACGAAATATCGTCAGGGTGAGATAAATTCGTTTCAGCCGGGGTCAAAGTGCACGTCGAGATTGACATAAAATGTTTAGCTGGACTGGAGAGATCTTACATATTCCGAAAGGTATGAGTGGTACAAGAATGAAATAAGTCAAGACTACTCAAATGATATGTAAGAAGTCGGATCAACTCATAGTACCGAGAAAGCGAGCAATAACCGTGGGGGGAAGGGGTTGACACAAATTGACTTTTAAGTATAAAACATTATCACACAAGAGGTGAAGAAATAATGGAAAATGCGTATTTAAAGATAGCGGAAGATTCTAAGAAGTACAAAGTAGTACAAAATCTGATGCCAAAGATAAACAAAGAAAACCTAATAAATCAGCACAAGCTGCAAATAAGCAAGAAGGCGTCTGGAATAGATAGGGTAAATAAAACAGAGTATGGAAAGAATTTAGAGCAAAATATTGAAAAATTGCTCAGAAAAATGAAAAACTTTGCATATAGACCGCTACCAGTGAAAAGGGTAAACATTCCGAAAGCCGGAAGTCGAAAGCTGCGGCCATTAGGGATATCCGCGTATGAAGATAGGTTGGTACAGGGTGTCATGGCAAACATATTGAATTCCATATATGAGCCGAAATTCAAGAATTTTTCATACGGATTCAGACCCAAAAGGAAGTTGCCATAATGCGATAAAAGCATTGGATACGGTGATAATGACGCAAAAGACGAGATTTGTAGTGGACGCAGATATGAAGGGGTTCTTTGATAATGTGAATCATGAATGGCTCATAAAATTTCTGGAACATGACATAAAAGACAAAAACTTTATAAGATGTATCAAGAGGTTTCTGAAAGCCGGGATAATGGAGCAAGGTAGATATATCGAAAGTGATAAGGGAACACCACAAGGGGGTCTGATTTCACCGATACTTGCAAATGTATATCTGCATTATGTTCTGGATTTATGGTTTGAAAAAGAAATTACAAAGAAATTTAATGGAGAATCACATATGGTTCGCTATGCAGATGATTTTGTATGCTGCTTTAGGTACGAAGATGAGGCAAATAAATATTACAAAATGCTTGAAGAAAGGTTCAGAAAATTTGGATTAGAGCTTTCAAAAGACAAAACGAAAATAGTTCAATTTGGAAGGTTTGCTCGAAGGAATGAACGAGAAACAAAGTTTAATTTCTTAGGATTTACACTCATAAATGGAGTAAGCAGAACAGGAAAATACATAGTAATGTACAGAACCCCTCAAAAGAAGCTGTCATCAAAAATGGAGGCAGTCAAAGAGTGGTTACGCAAAAATATGCATATTAATAAATGTGAACTTGTAAAGAAGCTAAATATAAAATTAAATGGCATTACAGATACTATGGGATAACCGGGAATCTGCATAAGCTTGAAGTGTTTTATAGATATATCACAAGGGAACTATATAAAACGCTGAACAAAAGAAGTCAAAGACGAATGTCATGGGAAAAGTTCAACAATTTTCTGAAATATAATCCAATAGCACGACCTAAAATTTATTTTTCTCTTTAGAGTTTTAAGTGAATAATTTTGTGGAGAGCCATATGAGGGAAAACTGCACGTACGGTTCTGTGAGGGGGAACAGTAATTATTGCAGAAGTTCTCTACTCGACTTTTCGATTTATTAGAAAAATTATCGTTATCATAAGCTTAAATTATTATGTTATTTTGTTGCTTAATTAAAAATAAAAGAGACTACAAAAAAGCAAATCAAAAGCTTCTTATAGTCTCTTTTTAAATTTATATTTTATAGTACTTCGATAAGCTTTAAAAGCTTAATGCAGTCCTTATACCCTTGTAAGTAAAGCCAATCTTGTGCTTTTGCTTCAATTATGTACATTTCATTTTTAAAATTTTCTATGAACTCTTTATTTGAAGCACTTAAATTATTTATAATGTCTTCGTATTTACTGCTTGCTTCTGCATGATTTTTACAAATATTGTCATAGTCTTTATCAAACTTTCGCAAGTCACGTAGGCTGTCTTCGATTTCTTCAGCTATAAACAAATCAAGACTTTCTTTAAAACTTCTCATTTTATTCTCCATTCCTCAGTAAAAATATTAACAACCGTCTGTAGATTCTTTCTGAAGATTAATCATTGTTCTGTTCTTCCATCTTTTGCCTTACGGATTTATAAAGTTTGCTAGCTGGAACTCCTATTTTTTCATATAACCTCAGAATTTTAAGAGGATTTTTTATTAATTCATCCATTGCAACTTTTATTTGCATTCCACAAAGTAGCATATATTCAAATTCGGTTGATGAGGTTAACATTTTTGCCGATGTCAAAGAATCATAATCTCTTTGCTGTTCATAACTTAATCCTTTTACAAATTCTTCTTCAAACTTACTGCAATACTCAGAATTTTGTTTATGACGTTCGCTTAAATATCTAGGCTGATGAGGTACATCTAAAATCTTTATTAATACATCGCATGCTAATTCTTCAATCTTATTCTTTTCGTTAAAATCAATTTTTTCGTTCATTTGTATTTTTCCTTTCAAGTTCTTGTATCCACATACCTTGAAAGATATTCAAACGTATGATATAATATTTACGCTCCAATTATCTTTTGGTAGTTGTGGGTGTATAGGGAAAGTAGTTGTTATCATTAGCCTTGAGACACTGCTTTCCCATTTTTTATTCTTTTTCTTCTAATCTCTCGATACCATGTCTAACAGCTTCATTCTTAGATATTTGATGTTCTGTAGAGTATTTTTCAACTATATCATTATGTCTTTTATCTAAGCGAACCGTAATGCGTATATCTTTTGGATTATCTGAAAAAGGTCTACCAAACTTCTTTTTTATATTCATCACCTCTCTAAATATTTACCTTTGTTGGCGGACAATATAATCATACATCATGTCTGCTATAAAGTCAACCCCTAAAATAAAAAATTTTTAAGGATTGGTATTATAACCAATCCAGCGGGACGCTGGTCGTTTAGGGAGAGTTCGAGATGGGGATCGAAACCCCTCTCGAAACGTTTTTTGGTTCGTTTTTGTCGTTACACAAAAATGAACAAATAAATTTTAAATAATTCTCTTGATATTGCATACAATATATTGTACAATAAATTGTACTTAATTAAAATGAAAGGAATAATTATGTTAGTTGTTAATTATTCAAATATGAGAGATAATTTTAAAGATTATTGTGATAAGGTAACCGATGACTATGAAACCGTGATAGTTACTCGTAAAAATGGCAAAAATGTCGTTATGATTTCGCTTGAGGAGTATAATAACATGAAAGAAAATCTATATATTATGAGTAACAAAAAAGACTATGATAGACTAGTGACTTCTAAAAAACAATTAGAAGCTGGAAAAGGCACTGTAGCTAAAAGTATAGAAGAGCTGAGGCAGCTGGAAGATGAATAAAAATATAATTTTTGGCGATACAGCTTGGGAAGATTATACTGAATGGTTAAAAGAGGATAAAAAGGTACTCAAAAAAATTAACGATTTAATAGATAATATTAGCCGTACTCCTTTTGAAGGACTAGGAAAACCAGAGCCATTAAAAAATGAATTGTCAGGGTATTGGAGTAGGCGCATAACTGAAAAACATAGGCTGATTTATAAAGTATATGAAGATAAGCTTTATATCATTGGATGTAAAGGTCATTATGATGATTAGGGCACAAGTCAATCTCGTGCCCTTTATTGTTCAAAAATCTTCTTATAATATGGTTTTTGTAACCTCCAATAATTAGGATCATTGATATTATTTGGAGTTAAATATCTCTTGTAATGAAAAGACCACTATAAATTTAGTGGTCTTTTTTTGCAAAGAGGTTATAAATTTTATTATTGCATCATTAAAAACTACGTTGATTAATATAAAACAATTGATTTTCTTCGAGAAAGGAAAATCAAGCTCGGAAATGCAACTTACATAGTCGATTCTCATTTTTTGGAACAAGGTCAAACATTGAAAGAAAAAATCGAGAACTTAATAAAGTTAGAGATTAGCAATTTCTCAAATTACAAGCTTGGACAAACCAAAGAAATATAGTATAATAGTATGTTGTAAACATTGTTTTTGGCTGTTTACGCGAAAGGAGAAAAGTAAATTGAAACAGTCAAAAAATCAAATAATAACTTATATGATGAAAAAATAACAGGTTTAACCAACAGGGATTCAAAGAGGTGTTCAAAATGATTGAATCTGACCAAATAGCAACATTAATCGTAAAAGATATGTCACGTCTTGGAAGGAACTATATGAGGTTGGGCAGCTCACTGAAACAATTTTACCGATGCATGATGTCCGACTGATTACTGTAAATGATGGCGTTGACAGCGACAAAGGCGAATGTGACTTTACGCCATTCAGGAACATTGTGAACGAATGGTATACGAAAGACATGAGCCGAAAAATGTGATCAACGCTAAAAACTAAAAACAGCCAAGGTTATGAAATAGGTAGACTTCCACTCGGTTATACATATGATGAAGTGGATAAAAAGCGTTTGGTGGTTGATGAAGAAGGCGCTCAGATAGTCCGTTACATTTTCGAACTGAGAAAACAGGGCGAAAGTATGAACAAGATTGCAAGATTCTAAAAAAGCAAAAAGTCTATATTCCATCGGTCTATGCCGCAAAGAAGGGTATCATCAAACCTACTGCTAAACCTCCGCTGAATGAATATCTATGGAATCACGGGATGATACAAAGAATCTTAACAAACCAGTCCTATGTAGGTGATGTTGTCAATTTCAAGACTTACAGCAAATCCTTTAAACTTAAAAACAGAATTGATAATGCTCGTGAAAATTGGCAGATTCATAAAGATGTTCACGAACCTATAATCAGCCGAGAACTTTTTGAGGAAATTCAAAAATCGTTTGGAGACACCAAATGTCGAAAACCAAAATGCATTCCCAAAAATATGTTTGCAGGATTTTTGAGGTGTTCAGATTGTGGAGCCAATCTAAATTACAAATATACCCACGATAACCCAGACAATCATTACTTCTCGTGTAAAAATAATCGAGCGGGCGATGGTCTTTGTAAAAAGACACATCATGTCAGAGTCGATGTACTGGATTACTTAATCAGAAATGATATTTCCAATATTGTTCAATTGGCAACCGAGTTTGAAGATGAGTTTGTAAAAATAGTTGTTGACGAAAACTACAAGCAAATTCAGGCAACACAGAAGAAAAACCTCGAAGCACTAAATGAAATGTTGGCTCGCGACAAAGAACTTGGTACGCTTTGCGAAAAAGTGTTTGAAGAGAAAATCTTAGGAAATCTTTCGGAAGACCGATTTTTGAAACTATCTGAAAAATACGAAAGCGAACAATTTGAACTTAAGGCACAGATAAAGCACATGAAGAAAGTAGTTGCTGAAGAAAAAAGCATGAGCTGAACGCCGATTGTTTCTTGCAAATTGTGAGAAAATATTCAAGCATAGAGGAACTAACACCAGATATCCTACATGAGTTTATTGACAAAATCGTAGTGCATCACAGAGAAGAAGTTTTCGGAGAAAAAATTCAAAAAATAGAGATTTATTATAAGATGATAGGACAAGTGCAGATTCCAAAATTGACCCGGCCACAAAAAGACCAGTTACGAAAAATCTTTTGGACGTAAAAAAGAGCAGATGGCCTGTTAACCAATCTACTCTTCAAAAGGAAAACCATAAAAACATTTCATGTCCCTTATGGTACTCCACAGTGGTGCGAGTGACGGGACTTGAACCCGTACGTCAAAGACACACGCCCCTCAAACGTGCCTGTCTGCCTGTTCCAGCACACTCGCAATTTATTTAATTATATACTGCATTGCTATAAATGTCAATATTAAATTAGTAAGTTGTAGCTTATGTTTAATTTTATGATATAATGGATACTATTATGAGTCAAAATGGAGGAAAGTGCCTTGCAGTTTGTAGAACTAATCGATAAAAACAAAAAAGCCTTTTTAGCGCCAATGGCGGGTATTACAGACAGAGCGTTTAGGGAAATTGCCAAAAAATTTGGTGCCGGGTATGCAGTAAGTGAAATGGTTAGCTCGAAGGCTATATCGTATAATAACAAGAAATCTATGGAATTAATGAAATTAACTGAAAATGAAAAACCGTGCGGCATACAAATATTTGGAAATGATCCGGGTTCTATGTGCAAGGCTGCTGAATTTTCACTAAGATATAACCCCAGTGCCATCGACGTCAATATGGGCTGTCCTGCCCCTAAAGTAAATAAAAGTGGTGGAGGGGCAGTACTTATGAAAAATCCAAATTTATGCTTTGAAATAGTAAATGCTGTTCGTAAGGTCATAAACATACCATTAACTGTGAAAATAAGGAAAGGCTGGGATTCTAAAAGTTTAAATTCAGTGGAAGTTGCAAGAGCATGCGAAGCAGCAGGTGCAGATGCCATAACAATGCACGGAAGAACCCGAGAAGATATGTACTCAGGGAAAGTGGACCTTAAATCAATATATGAAGTGAAAAATGCTGTAGATATTCCGGTGATAGGAAATGGCGACATAGCCTGTGCTCAGGACGCTGCGGATATGATAAATAAAACAGGTTGTGACTTTGTTATGGTGGGGCGAGGTGCAATCGGCAACCCGTTTATATTTGATGAAATAAATAACTTTTTTGCCAATAAACCTTATCTTCCACCTACGCTTGAGAAAAAAATTTCAGTCATGTTGACTCATATAAAAAAGATGTGCGAATATAAAGGTGAAATTATAGCTATGAAAGAGGCCAGGCGGCATATTTGCATGTACATAAAAGGAGTAAAAAATGCAGCCTATTTTAGAAACAAAGCTTGTCACGTAAGCACATGGCAAGAGTTGTGTGATTTTTCGGGTGAAATACTAGCTTAAAATGTGGAAAATGAAAAACATGTGTAATTTATTTTGATTTGGTTATGGCTGGACAAAAATAACTTTAAATTGTATAATATTTATTGTTTTAAAATTTCTAGGGGGCTTTTTTATGAAGTTATTTAAAAAAATATGCAATTTAATTTTACCTATAACTATTTTATTGACAACCACTGCTTGCGGCAAAGTCGATAAATCTTGGGCTTTGAAATTAGACAAGATCACCATTACAAACGGCATGTATGTTTTTTATTTAAAGGAAGCTTATAACAAAGCGTTGGACAGGCTTTCTGATGACAATATAACTACCGAAAGCTTGGAAGCTGCCAATATAGATGATCAAAAGGCTGCAGACTGGATAAAATCTGAAGCAATAAAAAGTTGCAAGGAATATATAGTCATTGAAAAACTGTTTGACGACAACAAACTGAGTTTTTCAGACGATGAACTTTCTGAGATGGATAAAGATACGGAATCAGTTTGGGAAAGTTCCAGTGAAGACTACGAGAGGCTTGATATTTCACGAGAAGATTTACATAAAGCTTTGACTTTGTTTAACAGGAAAAATAAAAAATTGTTTGAGCATCTATATAGCGCTGAAAAATTCAGAGAGATTTCAAATGATGAAATTTTAGAGTACTACAAGCAAAACTATGTCAGTTTATCTAGGTTTTCTAAGGTTGTAAGTGAAGATGATGATAGTTCACAGACTACAGATTCTAGTGAAGGCAAAAGTCAAGCAGATTCGCAATTTAAGCAGTACGTAGATTCTATAAATAATGGCTCTAAAACTGTAGAGCAAGTGGCTTCGGAATTTAAGAGCACTGAAAACTTAGAAGAAGATCCACTTTCAGCTGAAACTTTAAACATGAAAGACGGAAACTTGGATAAAGATTTTGAAAAATTAATAAAAGACCTTCCGACCGGTAAGGCTACTTACACTAATTATACCGACATATTTATATTAATATTCAAAAACGATATAAATACTCATTTGCCTGATTTAAATAACGAATCAGAAAAAAATGATATTGTGGAATCGATCAAACTTGATGAGTTTACTTCACTTATCGACTCTAAAAAAGATGAACTTAAAATACAAATAAATGAAAATTCTTTAAAAGATTTTGACCCTATTTCAACGTTTAAATAGCGAAACAGCCACCAAATAATAAGGTGGCTGTTTTCTTACATAGCTAAACTCTCTTTTATACAATCGGGAATAGGAAATTTCAACTTGTTAATGTTTCCATCCTTTTTATAGTCACCGAATAAAAACATTTCTACTTCGTCAATGCGTCTGAAAAGGAGTCCTCGCAAACATTTATAATTTCCATGGTGATATTTTAATACAGTGTTTGTGAAGTTTTCTCTGTCTATACTTTCAAGGAAATTTATTGGCAGGGCATATTCCTTAGAAGTTATATTTAACCCTTCATCGAAACAAAAACCAGATAATCCGGATTTAGTTTTAACATGATACCAATTATCATTATACTTTTGATTGCTTAAAACAACTACTTCCTCTCCAAATGGAATGGCTTTTATTATTTTAGCAGACAAGCTGGGCTCGCTTCGAACATTTATTCCTCTTTCATAAGCAACAGTTGCAAAATTTGCTTTGTGAGGATTTTTACAGTCTAAAATAATATTCTTTAAATTTGAGTCTTCCATCCATTTTGTTCCTAAATTATAACAAAAGCTCACAAGCGCATCAAATTGATTTTGATTAAATTTAATTTGGTTGCTAATTAAGAACTCATTAACCTCCTTAGCATAATAGTCTTTATTTAATATTTCGAAAAGCAAAGCTTTAGCCTCAGACATAGTTATATTATTATAAAACGGCTCTAAAGGTAGAACTACATGACCGTGACCTATATCTCGGACTTTGAATCTAGATAGAGGATCACATTTTCTTAGACAGGCAAGAAAACCTTCCCACTTTGCTATAAAATCAACGCACTGTGAGCTTATACACCTTTCGCAAAGAGATGATTCATTACTGGAAGTGCCTAAAATATGTATTGTTTTGCCGGATTTAACCCAAGAGCCATCCTTAAAATAATCAATGGTTGCAGTAAAAGGTTTGTTATCACTTACAAGAATGTCACTTTGCCAGACGATGACGTTGTCATCCACATTTTTGCTCTTACTTTCTACACTTTTACCGTCAAACGAGAACCGTACGTTATTTGCAGATAAATCTGTAATAGCGAAAAAGTTTATAGATTTTCCTTCTTCAGGGCGACAGTTATCAGCATACGCGAACCGTACAGTTTCAGCATCTTTTATAGTAAAATCATATTGCAGTAAAGTTTGATTATCGTTTTTTAGTTGCAATGTAGCTTGCCCGGCTTCCTTTGCCAACACAATGTCGTCTTCTTCAATTAGTAAATTATTGTTGTTGCATACCCATCTAAAATCGTCACCAGTGCCTTCAGGTTTATTGAGCCACATAGATTGACCTACAGAAAGTGATAAATTTTCTGTATTTTTATCGGCATGTGAACATTGTGTATGGATAAAAACGCAAAATAAACTTATTAAAGTTAAAGTAAAAAGTTTTTTCATAAATGAACCCCTCTTAAAAAAAAATAATGCTATTAATTATAATTTAAAAGTACAAGTGAAGTCAAGTTATCCGTAAGCAAGAAAACTCTATAAAATTTTGTGTGAATATATTTCATAAAAAGTAAATAAACAGGATTAATTGCTTTAAATTATATTAAAAAAATAATGAAAGAGTGGTAAGTATAAAAAAGCTAAATAAAGAGGAGTTGCTAAAGATATCTGGGGGGTACGTAAGAAGAGTTAACATGGGAGGTCAACTTTGGTATGCTGTTTTTAAGCGAGGTGTTATTGTTAAGCTTTACAGTGCCCCAGGTAAAGCTTTTGACAGAGATGATGCAGAAAATGGTGCTTTGGAATTGCCTATTGCTCCTTTTGAAAGAAAAATGGAAGAAATAGAAGAAATGGAAGAAATAGAAGGTGTACAGCCAAAGAAAAGAAGAAGGGATGAAACGAGTTTAGTTTATTGACGAACTCATATTTACGTGTAACTGATTTTTACATTTTTAAAAAATTTATGTTGACAAAGCAGTATGAGACTGATATAATTAATATCGTAAAAGGCGGGCCATTAGCTCAGTTGGTTAGAGCAACCGGCTCATAACCGGTTGGTCCGGGGTTCGAGTCCCTGATGGCCCACCAACAGATTAAGTCGTCCTGTATTTTAGGACGGCTTTTCTTGTATATTACATTTTTTAAAATCAATTATTTTTTGCTTTAATCTGAAATATAAATACTAAAGGTGATGTTTTATGTTGTTGAAAGAATTGCTATCAAATTTGAGTTACTCTGTGGTACAGGGCGATGTGAATATCGAGGTGGAAGATGTATCTTATGATTCCAGGGAAATACCTAAAAATTCAGCTTTCGTGTGCCTAAATGGTGCGAACTTTGATGGACATGACTACGTGAAAAAGGCACTAGAAAATGGAGCAGTTGCTATTATAGCTGAAAAAAATGTGGATTGTGGTGACGTTCCGCTGGTTTTGGTGAAAGATTCTAGAGAGACCTTGGCATATATTTCCGCTGCTCTTTTTTCACATCCTGCGAAAAAATTGAAAACAATCGGGATCACCGGCACGAAAGGCAAAACCACCACAGCCTGCATGATACGAGAAATTTTAAAAAAATCAAACATAAAAGCAGGTATAATAGGTACTTTGGGTGTTTTAATTGGAGACGAAGTTATAAAGACGAATAACACTACTCCGGAATCATACGATGTGCAGAAGTACTTAAATTTGATGGTAGATAAGGGCTGTGAAGTTGCTATTATTGAAGCATCATCAATAGGATTAAAGTCTCATAGATTAGATGGATTTTTGTTTGACTATGGCGTTTTTACAAACTTTTCAAACGATCATATCGGCGGTAACGAGCACGCTAATATGGAGGAGTACCTTCAATGCAAGAGTTTGTTGTTTAAAAAATGCAAACTTGGTTTTGTGAATATAGATGATAAAAACTGTGAAAATGTATTGTCGGGGCACACATGTAAAGTAAAGACATATGGTTTTTCAAAAAATGCGGGCTTATACGCCGAAAACGAACATTTACTTTCACAGCCTGGTTTTGTTGGGATAGAATTTGATTTAAAGGGCATTTTAAATTTTTCAGTTTCGGTTGCAATTCCGGGAATGTTCAGTGCATATAATGCTTTAGCGGCTATCGCAGTTGCAAATGAGTTTAACGTGTCGGAGGAAGGCATTAAGGAAGCAATGAAGGATATAAAAGTGAAGGGACGCATAGAGGTTTTGCCTGTTCCGGGAGAGTATACTCTTTTGATCGACTATGCTCACAACGCTTTAAGCATGGAAAATGTGCTGACAACCTTGAAGGAATATAAACCCAACAGATTAATTACTTTATTTGGTGCTGGAGGAAATCGGCCTAAGGTTCGTAGATACGAGATGGGTGAGGTTTCCGGACGTTTGTCAGATGTTTCGGTAGTAACCGAAGATAACTCAAGAAACGAAAACGTCCTTGATATTATAAGTGATATAGAAGTTGGACTGAAAAAAACAAATGGAGAATATATTGTTATTCCTAGTAGGTATGAAGCGATAAAATATTGCATAAAGACGGCTTTGCCAGGCGACATTATAGTTTTGGCGGGAAAAGGTCATGAAGATTATCAAGAGAAAAACGGTAGGATGTACCATTTCGATGAAAGAGAAGTTGTAGAAGAAATATTAAAAGGTGAACAAGTATGAATCTAACAATAAATGAAATTTTAGCTGCTACAGATGGCATTTTGATTGGCAAAAAAAATGTGAACTGTGAGACGGTAACTTCTGTAAGCACTGACAGCAAAAAAATTAAAAAAGGGGCTTTATTTGTGCCTCTTCATGGCGAAAAGGTGGATTCGCATAAATTTATTTCTGAGGCTTTTTCTAACGGAGCGGTTGCAACTTTTACAGACGAGCAAGTTGAAGTGGATAAAGATAAAATTTATATAAAAGTTGAAGACACATTGAAGGCTTTGCAGAGCTTAGCTAAATATTATCGAAGCAAATTTAACATTCCAATAGTAGGCATTACGGGCAGTGTAGGGAAAACTTCCACAAAGGAAATGATTTCGCTATGTCTTTCATCGAGATACAATGTTTTAAAAACAGAAGGAAACTTAAACGGGCAGGTAGGTCTTCCGCTGACCATAATGAACTTGAATAAATCTAATGACATTGGTGTAATCGAAATGGGAATAAGCGAATTTTCTGAAATGGAACGCTTATCTGACATTGCAAGACCAACCTACGCTGTAATGACCAACATAGGCTTGGTACACATTGAAAACTTGAAGACGCAGGAAAATATTTTAAAAGAAAAATTTAAAATAACAAATAATTTTGATGAAAATAGTGTTTTACTAATAAATGCTGATGACGAAAATCTAATTAAACTTAAGAAAAACCAGAAGTTTAAGGTTATAACTTATGGCGTAAATAAAGACTGTGACTTTAGGGCTACAAACGTAAAAATGACCGATGAGTTTACGAGTTTTGAATTAAAATATAAAGGAAAAACAGAGAATTTTACTGTTCCATCTGTTGGAATCCACAATGTGTACAATGCTCTGGCGGGAATCGCACTAGGACTAGACTTAGGAATAAACCTAAATGATTTGAAGAAATCTTTAGGAAAATATAAAACTTTAGATAAACGACAATGCATTTATAAAGTAGAGCTTAATGGCAAAAATGCCAGCGTAACTTTAATAGATGATAGCTACAACGCTAACCTGGAATCGATGAAAAATGCTGTAGATGTTTTGAATATTTATGGCAAAGGCAAAAGAAAAATAGCAGTTTTGGCAGATATGCTGGAACTGGGAGAACAATCAAGCAAATTGCATTTTGAGTTGGGCAAATATGTGAGCAAAAACAATGTAGATATTTTAATAACAATAGGCCCTGAAGCTAAAAATATTGCAGCTGGAGCGAATGCTTTACATAATGAACGTAAAATGAAAGTATATTCATTTTTGAGCAATGAGGAAGCTTTTGAAATTTTATTTGACATTGTAGAGGATCAAGATGTTATTTTAGTGAAAGGTTCTAGGGGCATGCATACAGACGAAATCGTCAAGAAATTTGTCTAATGATAATGAATTTTGTTGATATTTAAATTTTCAAGTGATATAATTAAATAAATATAAAAGAGTACAAAATTTGTAAAAGGAGATTTTAATTTTTATGGTTGTAGAAATTCTAAGATATGTAAACAAGTATCTTTCTATAATACTTATACCGCTTTTGATAATAGCGGCAGTATTTTTTTCTTTTAAGACGAAATTTATTCAGTTCAGGTTGTTCAAAGATGCACTGAAATCGCTTATGCACAAGCCTAAAACCAGTAAGGCTTCTCCGTTTAGATCGTTAATGATATCTATGGCCTCTAGGATAGGCGTAGGGCAAATAGCGGGTATAACTCTTGCGATAGTGGCGGGTGGACCTGGTGCTATCTTTTGGATGTGGATTATGGCTCTGCTTGGCTGCACATCGGCTTTTATAGAGAGCACGTTGGCACAAATATATAAAACGAAAAATAAAGATGGAACTTTTAGAGGTGGACCATCGTATTACATACAGAAAGCTTTGGGCAAAAGGTGGCTAGGTGTAGTATTTGCTTGCCTTTTGATAGGCGGATACGCTTACGGGTTTAATATGCTGCAATCGTACCAACTGTCATCTTCTTTAGAGTACTATATACCTCAATATACTGATTCTATATACCCTTTTTTAGTGGGAACAATTTTAGCTATAATAACAGCATTAGTTATTTGGGGAGGAACCGATCGAGTTGCCTTTATATCTGCATATATAGTTCCTGTAATGTCGATAGCTTACATAATTTTGTCTTTGATTATAATGGCAAAAAATATTGATAAAATTCCTGCGATGTTTAATTCTATAATAAAAGAAGCATTCAGCTTACGCGCAGTGATGACAGCACCATTTTCTGCGGGGGTTTTAATGCCACTAGTTCACGGTATAAAAAGAGGTTTGTTTTCCAATGAAGCAGGTATGGGAAGCGCACCAAATGCAGCTGCAACAGCAGACGTAAAGCATCCTGTAAACCAAGGGTTGGTTCAATTAATTTCGGTATTTATAGACACCATGCTAATTTGTAGCTCTACAGCGTTTATAGTTCTTTTATCCGGGGCAGATAGGTCCAAATTTATGAGTCAGATTTTACTAGTTCAAAAATCAGTGGAGTCTCAGGTAGGAATGCTTGGTGTGCACCTAATAGTTTTTGCTATAATAACATTTGCATTTACATCTATCATAGGCAATTACTGTTACGCCGAGTCGAACGTTTTATTTATAAAGAATAATAAAACCGCTTTAAACATATTTAGAGTTACTTGCGTTATAGCAGTTTTTGTTGGCGCTCAAGCGAAAGCAGGTTTTGCGTGGAATGTCTCTGATATTTTTATGTCGCTTATGGCAATAATGAATATTCTGGTGATATTGAAAATAGGAAACATAGCTATAAAAGCTTTAAATGACTATTTAAAACAAAAAAAGCGTGGTGTTGAGGAACCAGAGTTTAAAGCAAGCGATATAGGGTTAGACAACACAGATGTATGGAAGTAGAAAATCCCCTTGCTGTAGTATTTACAGCAAGGGGATTTTAATTTTAATAGTAATTTACTACGCAGTTTGCGGGTAGAGCATTGTTTGATTCGAACTCTGTCTTCAAATTGGCAGGTATATTTACAGTTCTTAATCTTGGACAATTCTTAAAAATTTCAGAACCGATATTAGTAACGCTTTTAGGAAATGTGATTTCTTCTAAACTTTCACAACCTGAGAAAGCATAATTTTCAATGCGTTGAACGCCATTTTTTATATTTATTGATCTTAATTGTGTGCAAAGAGAAAATGCCCCATTACAGATTTCATTAACAGTTCCAGAAATCGTAATTTCTGTTAGTTCTCGGCAATTGAGAAATGCGCTATTGCCGATGCTTTCAACACCATCTTCAAATTCCACTGCTGTTACATTGGATCCAGCAAAAGCTCCTATATCAATTGTTCTCGCTTTAATGTAGAGACTAGCATTTCTTAAATTAGAGTGAGAAAATGCAGCGGGACCGATTTTGCTAGCAGAGTTAACTATAGTAGAGGATGTTAAAGAAGAACAACCAAAAAATGCATCTTCGGCGATCGTTTTAACACTGCCCGAGGATTGTAAAAGAACTATTGATAATTTTGTACAATCTCGAAAAGCACTTGAACCTATAGTTGTAACAGTAATGGGAAGAATAATACCCGTGAGTTCTTTGCACTCAGCAAATGCATCTTCACCAATTTTAGTAACAGGGGTACCACCGTTTACATGGGATGGAATGCTAAAAACTCCAGACATGTTTTTATCTTTCACAGCAGTTAAAGTATAACCTTTTCCGTTAAATTGAAATTCGAAGGAACCTGCTGAGAAATGTTCTTGTAATGGATTGGCATGTAGTTGAGTAGTTGTATATGTTTTAGGTGAAGTTGGAGGCATAGCATGTGCAAGTTGTCCGCTTGCCATGCCTCCGAGTGTGGCCAAAAAAGCTGCAAAAGTGGCAGCAGTGGCTTTAGAGCCTCCAGAAACTTTTTTTAAATCTTCAGCACTTAGAGGTTGTTTAACAGCTCGTCCTCAGTGAAGCTATAGCCGAGTTTTTTAGCGTATGGTAGTACCACTTTTTTGATGGCCTCCGTTTTCTCAGTGCCATTTTCTGTTTTGAATTTCTCAAGACTTTTTACAAACTGTTCGTCCTTTACAGCTTTGCTGTAAAATTCCATTACCTTGTTACTCATAAAATTTCCTCCGTATTCTATACGATTAATAAGCATTTTGCTTATATTTAACATAATATCACAAAAAATATTTTTATGTCAACTTATAATTTGTGAATTTATTAAATGAAAAAGTTGTTGATAATGCGAAAAAAAAGGATTATAATGGAAAAAGAAAACCTACTATTTTATTTTACTTTTGAAAGGACGAGATGACATGACAAATATCAAAAAAATTTTAGCAACTACTTTATCCATACTTGTTGTAACTTCGGGTTCTATGGCGACAAACGCAATGGTAGCAGTGCCGAATGTACCTCACCAACCGTTTATGCCGCCTATAGTGGGAGTGCCGACAGTCAATTCCGGTCAACTCTCATTCAAATCTATAAAAACTCAAATAGCTAACTTTTTTTCGCTTTCTTCAAAAACTGATGGTCAATTGAAGAATACTGAAAATTTATACAGTGATGAAAGTGAAGAGATAGAAGATCAGTGGGAAGATAATAACAAAGTATATGATAAAATACAATGGAAATTTAATCCTAAAAACGGAACGTTGACAGTTACCGGAACGGGAGCAATTCCATACATGGATGGTCATGAAAGACCTTGGGTGAAAAAACAAATAAATCATGATCAAGTAAAAACTTTAGTAATAGGTGAAGGCATAACAGAGGTAGGAAACTGTGCATTTTGTAAAATGACTTCTTTGCAAAAAGTTTACTTGCCGAAAAGTGTAACTTGTATAGACACTCATGCTTTTTTTTATTGTAACTCATTAGAAGAGATGAACTTTGAAGATAGTAGCTTAACGACAATAGGAGTGGGAGCCTTGGAGAGCAACAATTTTTCTAAAATAAAATTACCATCTTCTTTAACAAATTTGGGGTATAGGGCGTTTGCTTTTAATGAAAATTTAAAAGAAGTAAAGTTTTGTGGAACAGCTAGTCCTGTTTGTGGTAGTAATGTATTTGAAAATTGTGTTAATCTGACAGATGTAAAGGTACCTGAAGGTTATAATAAGTGTGGCCAGTTTTGTGAAAAGCCAGTAGACTGTGCCCTAAATGAAAACTGCAAGATAGGTGGAAGCTGTGGGGAGAACATGCTGTGGGAGCTTGACTATGATGGTACTCTGAGCGTCACCGGCACAGGTGAAATGGATTCGTACGGCATAAGTGGTGGACCGTGGAAAGACTATAAAGATGAAATAACAAATGTTACCATAGGTGATGGCATTGAAAGCATAGGAAATAATGCGTTTGAAGGTTGTGTAAACTTGCAAAATGTTAATATATCTGAAAGCGTTGGGCAAATAGGAAGAGGAGCATTTAATAATTGTATGTTACTAGCAAACGTGAACTTTAACGGGTTGAGTGATCTGGGATGTAGTAATGCATTTAAGGATTGCGGTAAGCTGGAAAGTGTAAATGTACCGGAATGTTTTGAAAATAACGCTTTTTGTGGGAAAAATGTTAGCAAAATTTTAGACAATGGAAGCTGTACAGAACCGGAGTCAAGTAGCTCAATGGAAAGTTCTCAAAGCTCGTCGGAGTCAAGCGGATCAATGGAAAGTTCTCAAAGTTCATCAAAATTAAGTAGTTCGTCTATAAGTGAAGTAAATTTGGGGTCTAAACGAATTGAACTAATTTTTTCTAAAGAAGATATACAAATTTCTTCAGTGGAAGAAAGCATTAAAGACATTATTGATCTTGATCCGGGGCAATATAAAATTACGGTAAAAGTAATTGATGATGAAGAAGTTAAAGTTACGGTACAATTTGTAAATGAAGATGACTTGAATGAATTTCATAAAAAAGTAAGTGAATGCACTAAATAAATGAAATATAAAAAAGCCTCACACATAGCAGAGTCTATATGTGAGGTTTAATTTAACATATTTAAGAAAATATTTTTGAACAAGTTGTCTGCTGCACTTAGAAATGACTTAATTTTTCGTAAAATTTCTGTTTTGCCTGTTTAACCATTTTATGGCGCTTTCCAGCATATCTAGATCGTTAGGGTACCTAAGCAGTTTTAGAGCTTCTTTTTCTTCAGCCCACCGGTAACAATCTATTTCGCTGTCTTGAATTTTAACCTTATTATTTTGGGCTTTAGCAAGGAAAATCACAACCTTTTTTTTAGTTCGCCCAAATGGCCTATAAAAGCTTTTTTTTCTAAATCCATGTAAAATTTTTACATCAAGGTTAGTTTCTTCTTTGATTTCTCGTTTCGCTGTTTGTTCTTCAGTTTCGCCAACTTCTATGTGGCCTTTTGGAAAACCCCAGTGTTTTCCGTTTTTATTTTTAACTAAAAGAAAATATTTATGATTATCTCTTATTTCGTAAACTATGGCTCCGCAAGATTTTTCATATAGGCAAGACAATTTAAATGTATTTTGATTTCTGATTCTAGACAATCTGTTACGTATTTCCGGAGAATAATATATACTGCCGATAGGAGCGACTATTATCCTTTCGCTGCGAAAACTGCCCTTGTTTGCGATAGCAATAATAATTCCTTTTAAAAATTTTTCATCAGGATTGTTCGACATAACGTAAACATCTTTTTTATATAAAGGACTATCGGCGTTAATTATATGGCCACAGTAAAATGGTGAACAAAATCTAGCGCTGTGACCGTAAGCGGAGCGATCTATTAAAACATCTACAACTTTTCCTAGCAAGCTTACCACCTCCTATTTTTATATTTATCATATTTATTGTACACGCAATGACTGATAGTTTCAAGTGGTGACAAATTATATTGTTTACTAAATACTCGCTCTTTATATCTTCACACGAGGTCTATTAGTCTTGACAAAAACATGATAAAAGAATTAAAATATTAATTATAATTTTAGTTTTAAGAGGTAACGAAATGAAGAAAATTGTATCTACGCTGCTTGTTGCATTTACCTTAGTGACGATTTCATATTCAGGCTCTGTAAAAACAGGTAATTCTATAACCACTGTAGCATTTTTACAAGATGATAAAAATTCTGAAGAAATGCATATAAGAGAAGATATTGACAAGCTTTCTAAAATGAAAATAGAAACCGAGAGGCTATGCATAGACGTTGCAAGCTCAAAGGACAAGCAAACGTTTGCTACATATCTTTTAAATAAAGATGTCACAAAACTCTTAACACTTAGCAAAGAGCCGCTTGTTTTTGACCGTTTTCAAGATGCTTTAAGATATGTGAGCTTTTTATATAGGGCTCATACGGCAACTTTTGCAATTAGACTGAAAAATACAGGTAAGCCTATTGGGATGATAGGACTTACTATAAACCGTGAGAAAAATGTGATCACTGTAAGTTACTGGTTCGGTAAAGAGTACCAGAAAAAAGGGTATGCAAGGGAAGCTGTCTTAAAACTTGGTGAAATGGTTTTTGAAAACTTGAAAAACTGGGGCTTATACATATCATTTAAATGTGAAAATAAAAATTCAGAAAATTTAGCGGGTTATTTGGCACAGCATTTAATTGAAGATAATGAAAAAGGTTGTAATTGCAGTAAGGGCAATTTTACAAGCTATAAAGTTAAGTGGGATAAATATCAAAATTACATGCTTAACTATAAGGAATATGTGATATCTAAAGTCCCGCAGGTAGCCTAAAGCAGTGAGTAATATTTTTCTTAAGAGGTGTGCTTTTTGAGTATAATAGTAAAAGCTCCGGCAAAAATTAACTTATATCTTGATGTAGTCGGAAAAGGCGAAAATAGCTATCATTGTGTTGAAATGATTATGCAAACGGTTTCTTTGTATGATGTCGTAAAAGTTGAAAAAAACAAAATCTCAAAGATCAACATTTTCAGTAATTATAATTTTTCTAAAAATATAACGAAAAATACAGCTTATAAGGCTGCTATAGAATTTTTTAAATATACAAATACCGTAGGACAAGGTGTTAATATACAAATAAAGAAAAGAATACCTGTTTGTGCGGGGCTAGCGGGAGGCAGCTCAGATGCTGCGGCTACATTAGTTGCATTAAATTCATTGTTTGACACGAGACTTTCTAAAGGTGAACTATCACAAATTGGTGGCAAAATAGGTGCAGACGTTCCTTTTTGTATTTATGGTGGAACCATGATTTCTACCGGAATTGGTACAGAACTTTCGCCGATAAATAAAATGCCATTTTGTCACGTGGTTCTGTGTAAGCCCAATATATATGTGTCTACTAAGAGGGCTTACAGCTTATCTGATAACTTTAAAATAAAGACGAAGAACATCAAACCGATAGTTTACGCCATAAATAGAAAATCACTAGACTTAATAGGTAACAGCTTATATAACCATTTTGAGTATGTGTTAAGCTCAAATGAAGTTTACAATATAAAATGTACAATGATCCAAAATGGAGCCATAGCGTCTTGCATGAGCGGGAGTGGTCCGACTGTTTTTGGAGTATTTAAAGAAAAAAAGCTAGCTGAAAACTGTGTAAATAAACTTTCAAAGACTTATAAATCTACATTTCTTTGCAACCCTATAGATTCAGGGGCGTTTATAATAGATAAGAAATAATTTTATTTAAAAACTGTGAATAAATAGAAAAATACCTGTCCATAATCATTTTACAAAATGAAAGACAGGTGATTTTTTTGAAATTAAAAACTTTTGAAAAAGCTTTAATATCGGGTTTTGCGTTAACTTTTTTATTTAATTTTGCAAATTTTCAAACACACTGTGAAACGATAAGCAATAAATTTTTAAGATTACATATTCTTGCAAACTCAGATTCTAAAGAAGACCAGGACTTGAAGATAAAAGTAAGAGATAAAATACTTGAATATTCAAAAGGCAAGTTTTCCTCGGCTAACGATAAAAGCGAAGCACAACTGTTGCTCAATAGTTCACTTGAAGATATAGAAAAGGTAGCAAAAGCAGAAATTGAAAATCAAGGATATGATTATGATGTAAAAGCAAAAGTTGTGAATATGCACTTTAACACCAGAAAATATGATGGCTTAACGTTACCGGCGGGAAATTATGATGCTTTAAGGGTAGAAATAGGGGAAGGGAAAGGTCATAATTGGTGGTGCGTTATGTTTCCACCAATGTGTTTCGGGTGCTGTACCAGCAAGCAAAAAGTAGATACTGTACTTAACAGCAGTGAATCGGACATCGTAACAAATGAGAATAAATATGAAATTAAATTTAAATGCGTAGAAATGTTTGAGTCTTTTCGTTCTTGGCTTAGAAAGTACTTTAAAGCTTAGTGCTTTATTCTTCTTCCCAGTTATGAAAAACGTTTTGCACGTCATCGTTGTCTTCAAGCAGATCTAACAACTTTTGCATTTTAGCTATACTTTCTTCATCTGAAAGTTTAGTATAAGAACTCGGAATCATCTCTATTTCAGCCGATAAAAACTTGTAAGATTTATCTTCCAATTCTTCTCTTACTTTACTAAAATCTTCAGGTTCTGTTTGGATTTCAAATACCTCATCATTAGAAATAAAGTCGGATGCACCGCATTCTAAGGCATCTTCCATGACAGTATCTTCATCAAGCTCATCTTTTTCTATAACAATTATACCTTTTTGCGAAAACATAAATGAAACGCATCCGGGTGTACCTAAATTACCGCCGCATTTGTCAAAGTAATGTCTTACATCTCCGGCGGTTCTGTTTCTGTTGTCAGTCAGGGTTTCCACTATAACAGCCACACCGTTTGGACCATAGCCTTCATAACGAATGCTTTCGTATTTTTCTCCATCTTCGCTGCCGGCAGCTCTTTTTATTATTCGCTCTATATTATCATTCGGCACGTTGTTAGCTTTGGCCTTGGCTATGCAGTCCTTTAGTTTGGAGTTGGAACTTGGATCCGGTCCGCCACCTTCCTTAACGGCTACAGCTAGCTCTCTTCCTATCTTGGTGAAGATTTTAGCTTTAGCGCCGTCTGTCTTTTCTTTTTTTCTTTTTATATTACTCCATTTAGAATGTCCTGACATATTTATTCCTCCGTAATATCTTTTTAAGCTAATTTTATCACATTGCTTACATTACTTCAACATTCTGAAGTTGAAAGCAAAGCCTTTAAAGCAATATAACTAATTTATTTATATCTAAATTTTTTACTTTTTCTATGTTTGCGTTTTTTCTTTATTTTATTATACTTAAAAAACATGAAAACATAAAAAGTAGCAAGTACTAAGAAAAGAAAAAATGCGATTTTAAACCATATAGAACTAAATATGCTGCGAATGATGAAACTTATAAACAAGAAGTAATTTCTATTTATAGTTTCTTCTGAAACTAAATCTATTGTAGCGATTTCATTGTTTGCGTAAGATAAAGTAGCTGTTCCGACTTTTTGTCCTGCTCTTACAGTTGCGTTTATAGAATTTGGCACGTTCATTTTTACGTCAATGCTAGACGGCATAACGCCCTTTGGAAGCATAGCAGAATAGTCCGTTGCGGGAAATAGCTGCAATGTATCTTTTTTCCATGCAAAGTTTAATTTTACTTCTCCGACAGGTTTGTTTTTGTCGATAATAGGCTTTAGTGCGAGGTTGTTAAATGCCCACTGATATAACGCTTTACTGTCAAGCATAGCTTGGTTTTCTGTTTCAGAGAAACCTCCAAGAGCCACGCAAATGTAGGTATATCCGTTATTTGAGGCGGAAGAAACTAAACACCTTCCGGCAAGCGTATCAAAGCCGGTTTTTATTCCTTTAGCATATTTATAGTAATATTTACCACCACGTACAGGATCTATGAGGCTGTTTGTGGTTACCAGTGGGTACCTATCACTTCCCAAAATATCTGATGTCACTTTAGAAGTGATCTCAGTGAACCCCGGCAATGTCATGGCATATTTTGTAATTTTTATCAAATCCGATGCTGTTGTATAATGGTTTTCATCGTACAAACCGTGAGGATTTGTAAAGTGTGTGTCGTTACAGTTAAGCTCTTTGGCTTTTTCGTTCATCATGTTTACAAAAGTTTCGATATTTCCGTTACCTATAAAGTCCGCTAAAACCAGTGCGGCATCATTTCCAGACTTTATCATCATACAGTGGAGGAGCTGGTTTATATTTAAAGTTTCATTGGCTTTTATGCCGGAAAGTGAACTTCCTGTTCCCAGCAATTTATCGAGTATTGCTTTTTTTATAGTGACATTTGTAAGTTCAATATCATTCACGTGCTCTGAAGTTACAATATACGTCATGATTTTCGTAATAGATGCAGGTGCCATTTTTTTATCAGGATTTTTGCTGTAAACCACGCAATCCGAGTCTAAATTTAAAAGTAATATAGACTCACAAGATGGTTCAAAGCCGATATTGTAGTTTGAAGCAAAAGTATTTTTTGTACTTATTGAGAAAATAGATAAGCTTACTAGTAAAAATGTAATAGTTCTTTTTAACATAGAAATTCTCCTAATGTTGTGGTATTATTAAGATATATTTTAACTTATATTTTCTTTTAAATCAAATTATATGTATATTGAGAAAGTGGTTGTGCATTTTATGATTTACGTAACAGGGGACATGCATGCAGATTTTACTAGGTTTTCAAATAAAAAACTTAAAAAACTGAAAAAAGGCGATTATTTAATAGTATGTGGAGATTTTGGTTTTTTATGGAATGAAAGCAAAAAAGAAAAAAATATATTAAAGAAAATAGGAGCTATGAAATTTCACACATTATTTATAGATGGAACACATGAAAATTTTAGTTTAATTAAACAGTATGAAGAAGAAAATTTTCATGGTGGAAAAGCAAGGAATATTACCGGGAATTTATATTATCTTTCAAGAGGAGAAGTCTACAACATAGATAATAAGATTATATTTGCTTTTGGTGGAGGGGAAAATTGTGATAAAGAAATGCGCATTTCTGAAAATAAGTGGTGGTCGGAAGAGCTTCCTACAGTTGAAGAAATGAGAAGTTCTGTAGCAAACTTAGAGAAAGTGGAAAGGCAAGTTTATTATATAGTAACTCATGAACCTCCGGGAAAGATAAAAAGTTTATTTAACAGCGATGGTTATAATTTGAATATTTTAAATAAATTTTTTGATGATGTTGCAAAGGAAATAAAGTTTAAAAAGTGGTTTTTTGGGAGTACGCATGTAAATAAAGAATGCGCTAATAAATATGTTTCTCTGTTCGATGATATATTTGTTTTAGAGTAATATTCCCATTTAAATGAAATTAGAATAAAATATTTAGAAAGAGAAATTTATTTGGGTGATATTTTTGAAACAATGTACAGATGAAAAATTGATATACAAAGTAAGTATAACAACCATTTTGGTAAATTTAATTTTAACGTTATTAAAGCTGTTTGCCGGCATTTTTGGTCGTTCAATGGCAATGGTATCGGATGCTATACATTCAGGGTCAGACGTGTTAAGTACGCTGGCGGTAATGATAGGAGCTAAATTTTCAAACAAAGCAGCAGATAAAAAACATCCATATGGACACGAAAAAATAGAAAGCGTAACTTCTATTTTACTTGCGCTAATGCTTTTTGTGACAGCTGTATATGTTGGAACTTGTGGAGTTTTGGAAATTTTAAAAGCTAAACATAAAGAAATAAATACTCCGTCAGGCTTTGTCATCTGGTTTGCAATTTTATCAATAGCTATAAAAGAATGGATGTACCATTATACGCTTAAAGCATCCAAAAAAACGAACTCATCGGCATTGTACGCAGATGCCTGGCACCACAGATCAGATGCCATTTCGTCGATTGGTTCGCTAATAGGTGTAGCGGGGGCTATTCTAGGATTTCAATTACTGGACCCTATTGCTTCTATAATTATTTGTTTTATCATAGTTAAAGTCGCTTTTGACATAGCTAAAACAGGCTTTGACCAACTAGTCGATACCTCGGCTTCTAAGGAAACGGAAGACAAAATACGAAAAATAATAGACGGTTATGAGAAAATAAAAAAGATTGACGTTTTGAGGACGAGACAGTTTGGCAGCAAGGTATATGTTGACATAGAAGTACAAGTGGATAAAAATATGGAATTTGAGGAAGTACATGACTTAACTCATAAGTTGCGAAATGATATTGAAAAAAATAATAGTTTTATAAAAAGCTGTATGATACACGCAAACCCAACTGAAAAATAGATTTTGCCTCCGTGTTGACGGATAAGTCCTGCTTGTTCACAGGCTTTGTCTTATTTGTATATAATGGACTAGGCTTTGAGCGAATGGAGGAAATATTTTGAGACACAAAAGAAGGCTACATAGGTTCCGATCAAAGCGCACCAAAAGAATTATAATATTTTTATTTATATTTGCGTTTTTAGCATTTATAATTGACCATCAAATGAGACCTCTTATAAAGTCTATAGCGCTAAACAGAGCACAAATAACGTCCACCAAAGTAATAAATGAAGTGGTACTGGAAGAGGTCTCCAGGTTAGATATAGATTATTCAGAAATAGCAAAACTCCAGAAGGACGAAACAGGGAAAATACTGTCGATAGAAGCGGATATGAAAAAAATAAATATGCTAAAATCCGGAGTAACTATGAAGATACAAGATAGGATATCATCCATGTCACGGGAAGACTTGTCGGTTCCTATAGGAACTTTGACAGGCACTGAGATTTTAAACGGAAGAGGTCCACAAATTAGGATGAAGGTTACGCTGTCGGGCAGTGTTTTGACAAATTTTAGGAGTGAATTTGAAAGTGCTGGTATAAATCAAACAAAGCATCATGTCTACTTAGACATGAGCACCGAAGTTTTTGCACTTATTCCTGGGTACCCTGTAACTACAGCGGTAAATACCAGTATTTTGATTGCAGAAAGTATCTTCATGGGCGATGTACCGAAGGTTTATATGAATACATCAGGTTAAAATAATAAAGAGATTGAAATAAGGACGTTGAGAAAAATGAATTATGAAGAAACGAAAGAGTTAATTAAAAGTTTAAGAGAAGAAATTAAATTTCACAATAAGAAATACTATGATGAAGACTCTCCGATAATTGATGATTACGAATATGATATGTTGCTTAGAAAACTTGAAAGTTTGGAAAGTGAATATCCTGAACTTAAAACATTTGATTCTCCGACCCAAACTGTAGGCGGTTCGGCGTCTTCAAAGTTTAGTGAAGTAAAGCATAAAGTCAAAATGGAAAGCTTACATGATTCTTTTTCAAAAGAAGAAATTAAGAATTTCGATGAGAGGCTCAGAAACTTGTATAAAGATATAACGTATGTTGTGGAACCTAAAATAGACGGTCTTTCGGTTTCTGTGGAATATAAAGACGGTATTTTAGTTAGGGGATCAACTAGGGGAGACGGCGTAGTAGGAGAGGATATAACTGAGAACTTAAGGACTATAAAATCTTTGCCAAAAAAATTAAAAAAGCCTGTACCCTTTTTAGAGGTGCGCGGCGAAGTTTATATGTCTTATGACAGCTTTTTAAAAGTAGTTGAAGAGCAGGAACTAAATGACGAAAAACCTTTTAAAAATCCCAGAAATGCGGCTGCGGGGTCACTTAGACAGAAAAATTCGAAAATCACGCAAAAGCGAAATTTAGATATAATAATTTTCAACATTCAGCAGATAAAGGGCAATGTACTCTATTCTCATAAAGAATCGCTGGACTTTTTAAAAAGTTTAGGGTTCAATGTTCCTCCAATTTACAAATTGTGCAACAGTGCTGAGGAAATATTTTCAGTGATAGATGAGATATCGGAGAAGAGAGGAAACTTCAGTTTTGGAATAGATGGTGCTGTGGTTAAAGTAAATGATTTTGAAAAGAGAAAGTCAATAGGCAGTACGTCAAAGTTTCCAAAGTGGGCAGAGGCTTTTAAGTATCCACCAGAAGAGAAAGAAAGCAAGCTTTTAAAAATAGAAGTAAATGTAGGAAGAACAGGTGCCATTACGCCTACAGCTGTGTTTGAGCCTATATTTTTAGCCGGGACTACAGTGAGCCGTGCGGTACTTCATAACGAGGACTTTATAAAGGAAAAGGGAATAATGGTTGGGGACACTGTAGTTATCAGGAAAGCCGGAGAGATTATACCGGAGGTCGTTTCTGTAAAGCAACACAATGAGGATTCGGTGGAGTTTAATATGCCGAAAGTATGTCCTTCGTGCGGTGGCGACACTGTAAGGGAAGAAGGCGAAGCGGTTTGGCGTTGCACGAACCTTCAATGTCCTGCACAGCTGCTTAGACATTTGATTCATTTTGTATCTAGAGATGCTATGGACATTGAGGGACTAGGGGAATCGTTATTAAGGCAATTGGTAGATAATAATCTAGTTAATTCTCCGGCAGATTTATACACATTAGAAAAGTCAGAATTAATTCAAATAGATAGAATGGGCGAAAAGTCTGTAAGTAACTTATTAAACGCTATAGAAGAGTCGAAAAATAAGGAACTTTACCGGTTGATTTTTGCACTTGGAATAATGCATATAGGTAAAAGTGCCGCAAAGCTTCTACAAGAACACTTTTCATCCATGCAAGAACTGCTTCTTTCTTCCGTTGATGAGCTTTCGGCTATAGATGGTTTTGGAGAAGTCATGGCACAAAGTGTTGTGGACTACTTTAAGAACCCCAATAATTTAAACTTAGTTAAGAAACTAGAAGAGCTAGGGTTGAACATGGTTTCTGAAAGTAAAGCTAAAGGCAGGAAATTTGCTGGTATGACTTTTGTTTTGACGGGGACTTTGCCGACATACACAAGAAACGAGGCTGCGCAGATGATAGAAAATGAGGGTGGAAAGGTATCAAACAGTGTTTCTAAAAAAACGACGTATGTTTTAGCGGGAGATGAAGCTGGCAGTAAGTTGCTTAAGGCTCAAAGTTTGGGAGTAAAAGTAATATCGGAAGAAGAATTTATAAAAATGCTTGGTTAGTTTTATGACAGGTGTGAATGTCACATTTTGGGCTTTTAGCTTTAATGCGATCTCTTAAAGCTAAAAGTCTTATTCTATTATAGCGCTGGATTAGAATGAAGGGGACATTCGTAAGTAGAACGAGAAATGTGAAAATAAGAGCTATAAAAGGTTTATTGAAAAGGATTATTGGAAGAATAATAATTAGCGACACAGTATGATTCCACTCAGCTCTACAAGTTTCTAAAATAAATTTGTTTATATATTTGCTATCTTTTTTATCAGGAAAAGTGAATTGCTTTTTTGAAAAGCCGTGTTTAGACGTATATTGTGGGAGTTTGTCTTTCCATTTTTTTATTTTTATTTTAGAATAAAAAGAATTATTTTCGAATGCCAATATAGAATGTAGCTTTTTATTTTCGTTGAAAAATTTTTCTTTGTGAGATTTGCAGGTAAATAGTACGATTAAATTCCAAAACAGCACAATTGTAACATTTGTAAAAACTGTATTCATAAAAAAATCACCTTCTATTTTTTGATTTCATTTTATGTTTTGAATATATGAATCATAAAATGTGTTGAAAAAAATAGAAAATTGATAAAAAACAAAAAGAGCCCGAGGTAAACAGAAAAGGGCTCTTAAAATATTAACGATTTTGTTTTAATTTATCTTGAGATATTCTGGGTTTTGGTCTTACTTAATTTTTGGTTTACAAAACTTGCGGTTTTATTGTAAGTGCTTTTTGCTATTTCTTTAATGTTGTTTCTGAAAACGACTGCAACCGTAGAAACTAAAGCAACTGAACCTGTAATTACACTGGAAACGATTAAAGTTTTCTTATGAGAAACAAAGAAACTACCGTCTTTTATACTTGACCAAAAAGTTGCAACATTAGACTTTGATTCTTCAGTTTCATTTTTTTCAATTTTTTCTTCTACAGTTTTGTTAACGTCATTTGTTGCAGTGTCTTGAGCAAAACAAAAGCTAGGAACTACGGTTGTAAATGCCAATATAAAAACTAATACACTTGATAAAAATTTTTTCACGATCATTTTTACTCCTTAATCAAAAGTTAGCTAAATAGTCTGTTTACCACAAGGAAATTATATCATGTAAAAATTTAAATTTAAATACTTTTTAGTTTTAATTTGAATTTTCTACTTTTTGATATAAAATCATATATTTTTTTTAAAAAAAATATGCTGTTTATAGAAAATTGATAGCTATTTAATATCAAAATATTTTAGAAATTAAACCAAAATAATTATATATCATAAATTATAACTATAGGAATTTTTATATCCATTTTATGCATGGTAAAACTCTGATTTTTCTAAAATTTCTTAATATTTTTCAATACTTATAACGTCCGACTCTCCTTGAATATTTTTTGTTATAAACATAGGTTTCTAATTAAAGTAGCACGTCATTTAGCTCTAGTCTGTTCACATAATATAGATGACAAACAGAAAAATATCGAAAATAATTGACATATGAAAATAATCGAAAAGATAAAAAACTGATGTCAAGCGAGAATATACCTTCAAAAATATCAAGTAAGCAGTTCTTTAATGCCTTATTTTTAATAGAAAACGGATGCAAGTGGAGATCATTGCTAAAAAATTGGGAAACTGGAATATAATTTACAAGAGATTTAGCAGATGTACAAAAACAGAACTAGGTAGCAAATTTTTGAGAATCTTCAAAAACAAAACATTATCAATACTCGATGCAAAGTTTTGCGTTTTGATATCACTAGCATCAAGGTACATCTTTTGGAAATTGCCACGATGCTATAAAAGGCCGAAAATTTATAGAGTTGCCTAGTTGTAAAACTGTACGCTATTTACTTATGGACCGTGATTACGAAGACGACGAAAGTGTAGCTCTCGCACTTAGCACTCATCATAAAATTTTCACTCATTATTATAAACTATATGCTATCTATTTTTCTATTGTATCTTTGGCTTTAATTTTTTTATGCTTTTTGTGTGAAAATATTCTAATTGTTTTAAGGTTATATTGTTTTATAATATTAATTGTCAAAGTATAAATATAAAACATAGTAAGGAGATTATAGGACTATAAAAAAAACAGCAGACAGAAATGGGAAATTTTGCTCCTAAATTTGTAGAGCTTAACGAAGACGTTCTTTTCGTGGAAATTTGATCTAGATCTGGAGAGGATAAACTATCCCTTTGTGATAGCTCTCTTGTTACAATTGTCGCACTTATGGCTCAAGGTCTTACAAATGATTCGTTTAAATGTTATTTGATGAATGCAAAAACAAAAGGAATAACAAAAGAGGAAATTGTAGAAACTATAACATATGCTGTTTTTTATATGGGTTGGGCTAAAGCTTGGGTAGTATTTCATATGGCAAAGTAAATTTGGGATGAAGAAACACACGTAAATGATGCCCAAATAGTACACGCTAATAGTATGATATTTCCTATAAGTGAACCCAACGATGCATTTGCAAAATATTTTGTTGGACAAAGTTATCTTGCACCTGTTTCAAAAAGAACAGGTGTTTATTACCAAATACATTTTCGATAAGTTAAACTGTGATATTTTGGTATTTCACTCATAAAGATAAATATTCAGAAAATTATCAGGAAATAGTCGACGAGTATCGGAACAACAAAAACGGTAAAAGAATTTGTGAATTAATGCCCTATAGCGTAGATTTAAATAAGTACGATACGCTTATAATCATGGTGGCATAGTTGCTCCTGTTATACGAACAGTTTTAAAACAACATTCTTTAGCGCGTGTAAAAAGTTATTCCTTTTGCGACAAACGAAGGTTAGTTAGAAAGAACTTTTAAAGAAATAAAAGAGCTATGTCCTGACTCAAATGTGAAAAATGTACCTTAGATAATATGATTAATCTTAACAGTTAACTATGTGGTAAGCACTAAAATTTTAGGAAAGAAAACAAAAAGCTGATCAAGATTTATTGCCCAGATGCAGCATTACCTTAAATCTATTTAAATTATCTATTTTGATGTAGCGCTGTATACGAGATTCGTGTATCAGACTACACCGTGCGTAAAACATCCCTGACGCAAGATATTATATCTCTATTAACACGTATCATACTTGTTAGGCAGACTGACGCACGGTTCTGTATGGGGTTGGAGACTTATTTTTCTCCTGATCGATTTGCCATTAATAACAAATTTAAAAAAGTGTTGTAAATGAATCATTATTGTCGATTTTAAGATGCTATAATTTAATTTGGTTATATTTTTATGATATACCATGCGGTCGAAATGTGAGTGAAGTTTATAAAAGATAATTTAGAAGCAAGTTCGGATAGGATTTGATGTCACATGTATATTATAAAACTCTAAAAAATTTTAAATGTTTAGCTACGACATTGCAGAGCAGTTGATTTAAATTTTCTGGGGAAAAGATACAAAATGAATTATGGTTAATGCTGCAGAGGATGATATCTTTACAGAGTTCTTTTTAGTTTTTTATTTAAGTTTTCTAAAAATCTTTAATTTCGAAAATAACTTATAAAAACATAACTGAAGTGTCTATTTATTTTTCTTTTCTCGAAATTAGGAAGAAAAGAAAAATGAACGTTTTATTTGTCTGATGTTTAAAGCTCTCGCTAGTCCTTCATTTTTTGAACACAAATCAAAAAAACAGAGGAAGGTTTGTTACTAGTGAGAAAATCTATACTGTAGTATATGGTTAATTTGAGAGAATATGCTTGAACTTAATAACCATCTAAAAAATAACGATTGCAAAGAAAATCTAAGGCATGAAAGCTTAAGTGAGGTTGAGAAAAGTCTTAAGAATACAGATGAATTTTTTTATGTCTATAAAGAATTTTAGGAAAGACTTGATAAGGGTAAGCTGTATAAGACAATTTTACTAAAAACTGCAGTTCAATTAAGATTAGTAAAAAGATTGGCTAAAATTTTTTATGCGCACGCAATAATATTCACATATTTATTTTGCTTAGATTTTAAATATTCTAGCTAGAAAGTAGAAAGGCAAAATATTTTTAGCCGAGTTTTACTTTATTTCCATTGCTATCTTATATTGAAAATTTTTCTTTTTATGTTAATCAAAAAAGTTATTCTGTCATTTTTTTAAAAACCTTATTTTTATATCTTCGATTTTCACACTATGTTTTTTAAGTTTTTCATCATAAGAAATTCCAATAGCCAGCTTTTTGCCTGTATAATCCTTTAGTACAGCGGCGTATCTCTTTTGTCTTTGATTTGCTTTAGAGCTTCATCTGGGGTCGAATTCAAGTATAAAAGCAGGTTTACTTTTATCGTTTGGATAAAATATAAAGTTAGCAAAGCCAACACCAGCAGGTATTTTTCGAACAATTTTATATTTGCTTCGAGCACTTAAATAAACTAATGTAATTATGCAAACAAGTGAATTTTCATTATTATATTTTATAACTACTTTCATACAAAGTTCTTTAGTTTGGAATTGTTAAAGTTTCGTTGTGATAGCTCAAGAACCCATAAACAGTCATCGCAGAAAGAATTTCATCACGAGTGCTTAAATTTATCTGCTCGGTGCTATACCCTTCTAAATGAATATTTACAGGAATGTCTGATACCATCTGAACGATATCATTTTGAATTTTTTCAAACATTATTTTCAATGTAATAACTTATTTCGTCCATCGGTCCGGTATTTGTCCAATAACTTTGGCACACACCATCACTAAGTGCGTAAACAACAGATCTTGGATTGAATACGTCTAAGCCAGAGTAAGTTTTGTAGCCGTCATACCACATTTTTAGTTCTTCAAAAGTAATTTTACTTTGTTTTTTACACAGATTTTCCACCTCTGCAAGAGTAAATCCAAAATATTTATCGTATTTACTATCATTTAGCATGTTATATTCTTTGAACATATTAAGTGCAGAACCAGAAGAGTATTTTGCAATAGGGAGGACACCAGTCATGTAAGCAAGTTCTACATACGGTTTATCTTTTAATAAATCTCTATAAAAATTCTAAAAAAGCTTTTCTGTCATTTTCTGAAAATAGATTGTTATTGAAGATATAACCCCACTCATCTAAATATAAAAATAAATTTTTAATCTGTCCTGGTATAAACACCATCAAAAATTTTTTAAATAGAATCATTTTTATTAATTTGAAGATTAGAAAACTGTTCTTCTATACCTAAAATTATTTGTTAAATAAAAACTTCAATATACTGATTTGAGTTGCACCAATTTATGAAAAAGACATTAACGTTTATATAAAGTTTAGGAGTATATGAAAGTAATTTGCTAATTGCAAGTTTATTGAACAATTTTTTAAAATCAGCGTTTTTAGAATAATATGAAGCAAACATCGTTGCATTCAAAGTTTTTCCAAAAAATCTGGAACGAGTTATACACACGAATCAGTCTTTGATACCTATTAAAGAATTTATTTTTTCAATTAATCTAGTTTTATCAACAAAAAATTTATCTTTTGCTGTAAGTTCAAATTCATTATTTTTAAAATCGCTATTTTGGTAGATTTGTTATAGCATAAATTCATGAATTTATAAAGTTTTAAAAAATTTGCACGATGAATATAAATAAAAGAAACTATTATGAATATGTAAATTGATTATATCAATGACTTTTTTCTATGCTATTATGCTGCACGATATTACTATTAACACGAGATAATATAATCTCTAAAAATTTTTATAAGCCCCCAAAGCAACACTTGTGATAAGATAATCTTAGAATTTTTATTTACCGTTTTTTACTAGTTTCGAATTTTATTCAATATCATTTTTGCTATGTTAACAATGCTTAAAGAATCCTCGAGCATAAATTCTTTCTCTATATTAATATTATATTTTTCTTCAATATAAATGAATAGTTCTGCCATTATGAGACTGTCTACGTTCAAATCTTCAATTATTAATGTCTCATTTTTAAGTTCTGTGAGATTCGTATTTAAATATGTACTAAAAAATTTTTTTAGATCTGTTATTATACTTTTTAAGGAGATTAAATTTTTGGACGAGTTTATTAATTTCACATCTACATAATTTTCAGGATACGATTTAATAAGATTTTTTAATTCATATTTTTTTATTTTTAGAGCAGAGGTTGTGGGAAAAGGTTTTGCCGTAAAATATACAGACATCACTTTTTTATTTAAAGGTAATCCTTTGTTTTGCTTAATAATTCTATTGATGAGTGACTCTCTGCATTCTTTTAATGTTTTCTCATCTTTAATAAAAATAACAATAGATGGGCAATCATTTAATCCCAAAATTGTAAAATTAATATTTTCTAATGAAGAAGCAAAATATTTTTCTAATTCACTTGTACTTATATTTTCACCACTAGAATTAATTATTATATCTTTTATTCTGTCCAAGAAGTAAATTTTTTCATCTCTTATCTCAACTAAATCTCCTGTTTTTATAAAATTATTTGAATCTAAAGGAGTACGGTAAATTTCTTTTCCGTTTTTTAAAACCGAAGTATATACCCCTTTTCCAGAAATGAGCAATTCACCAACACCTTTTCTTACAATTTCTCCAGATTGTGACAAAAGCCCAATTTTGCAACTGGAACTCTTAATTGTTCCTATCGAACCATTCGTTCTTTCTGCCTCTGTTTTTCCCAAATTCCAAGTTATCATTCCACCGGCTTCAGTCATACCATAACAATTACAGAATATAATTTTAGAATCGTTAAATAATTTTATTACAGCAGAAGAAACACTAGCTCCAGCGCTAAAACAAAAATTTAAATTATTGCCAATTGTTTTTCTTATAGTAGAAGTATTTACAGCTTTATATTTCCCTTTTATAAAATTAATTAAAGATTCCCAAACAAGTGGAACGGCTCCCGTCCAATCTACTTTTGCAGACTTAATGGTACTTATAAATGAGCTTAAAGTTTGTTTGCACATAACATTTGTTACACCTATACTAGAATAAAATAGCAAAGATATGAAACCAAAAATATGGTGTAATGGCGGAAATATTAAAAACTTTATATTATTTCCAATAGACATTTCTTCTATAGGGGAGTTACTTAGAACTTTTAAAATAGATTTTATTTGATGTATTATTTGTTCTCCACTAAATACGATAATATTGTAATAACCAGTAGTTCCAGAAGTGCAAATAGCAATTTTGTTAGAAAATATTTCGCATTTGCTATCGTTAGCTTTAACTTTAAAGTTAACTATGTCCTGAAAACTTACGAATTTAACACTGTCGTTTTCAATAGGAACGTTAGCTATAATCGCACGTAAATTTGAATTTTTTATAACATAATCAAAGTAATCTTTTGAGCCTTTATTATCAAGGAGAAGAACATTGAAATTATTTCTAAGTAAAGCAAAAAAAATTGCTAAATAATAAGGATGATTGGGAAGCTTTATTCCTATCCATGATTTTTTAGGAATACCAGACAGTTCTTTTTTAAAAAATATTGTTAACGAATTTACTTTTTCAAAAAAATGCTTATATGTATAAGTTTCTTTTTTGCTGCTTAAATAACTTTCACAAAATAAATATTTGTAATTATCTTTTTTTAATAAATTATAATATTCTTCAAAGGAATTACAATTATTTAATTTTTTTATAAGTTTATTGAATAAATCTTTGCACTTTTCCATCTTTTTAATTTCCTTTATTTAATTTATTTCCTTAATGTATGTTATTTTATATGGTTCCATTTTTTTTGCTTGAAAACAAACTTGCACTTTTTTGTTAAAAGCATATGCATATGCAGTTATATATTTACAGTTTTTTTCTTTTGCCCATTTTTCGCATTCATTAAATAAACAAAAACTTAATTTACTTGTTCTATATTCCTCTCTTATAAATCCATCATATAAATAACCATAACTTTCAAATTTAAGAGAAGAATTAGGGGAACTTATGGAAATGGTTGTAAATCCAGCCACATTACCATTGTCTTCTCCGATAAAAATTTCATCACGATCTGATTTAATTATCTTTTCATAATATTCTGAGCCTCTTTTAAAACTATAATCCCCTACATAATATTTATTTCTACCATACTGATCTTTTAAAAACTCAGCATACAAATTTATCATTTGTGGGATATCTTCCTTTTTTAACTTTCTAATTTTCATCACTTATTTTTAATCTCCTCACATTTTTAACTATTCAGGACTGACCACCTCCACATTCACAACCGGGAGAATTATATCCCGATTCAATAATATGGCACGAACAATCAGGCTCATTGTATTTGCATGGCACTATAATATTGACCGATTTGATAGTGGGTTAACATGAATATCATAATTTTTAATTCCTTGATATTTTTAATATTGAGCTCCAAAAAGCACTTTTAAAGCTGTATTGGAGCTACAATATATAAAAACGAAATCAAATCGTTTTTCCCTCATTAACTTTTTCTATTAGTCTCCTGTAACGTCTGCTGGGCAAAAAAAGTTACAAGTATCATATAAGTTACAATCAGCAACCTCAAGAAAGGAATTCGCTTCCACTAAGAATAACATAATTCTTATCTCCTTTTAAAAATGGGTATAATCCTGATATTGTCCTTATTTATGGTACTCTGGACACTTGCTATGATACAAATACCTGGATGGGATACAATCCGTTGATAATTTTCTTATGAGTTATTCCTCTAGAACAATCGCAATCCATAGTATAAGGTTTATCGCATTTACCTAACGCCAAAAAAACGATTAAAGCTTTATCTGAGTTAGATATATTAAAGCCCAACGTAATTATGGTGTGTCAGCGCCAAAGCAATCGCACAATTGAGAATCGCAACCAGGAGAATCCGGGGAGCATTGTGGTCCATTTGTTAATTCGTTTGTGTTTGGTTCAACTAAAAAAGTCATATTTTTCACCTCCAATTAGATCAATAACATAATCATGGCATATCTACTCCTACACAATCTGTATAATCATCGGGATCCTGACAAGCACATCCCGGACCAACACAAATATCTAAGATAGAAGTTGGATTTACTAAAAACGTCACAATTTTCATCTCCGCTTCTCTTTTTTATATCAATTTTACCAATATTGGGCTGGGCAAATATCCGCTCCGTTACAATCACAAGAGTCTCTAGGGCAAGGGTCTGGGGCATTACTATTACATCCTGGTCCAAAGGATTTTTCATAATTAAACGGTTCAACTAAAAAAGTCATAATTCTCACCTCTCTTTACATACAAAATAAGTATTTTCTTCACCAGGTTACTCCGCCATAACAGTCGCATTGCATAGCATAAGGGTTACCGCAATCAGCTTCTGGCTGACAAGGAAGTAGTGGCCCTGACATAAAATCATTTGTATTTGGTTCCACTAAAAATAACATGCTTTTCACCGCCTTTTTTTAATTTAAAATTTGACTCTATAGATTACTCATTTTTCATAACCACCTTCTTTCTTGGATTTTGATTTTCTAAACTGACTAGCAAGTCATACTTTTGTTTTAAGGTTTCTATTAAGGAATATTTCCAACTTTGGCAAGAAGTTTTGTTGGATATTGTAGGACAACCACCCATACATAAAGGTAAAACATTGCACGACGCGCATTTTTCAATTTTAAACGGATTAAACAACATGTATTTTACTTGAGTCATGATGTTTTGAGCATTTACATCAGTTAAATTTTTTATGTTACCAATGCTCATATTAGGATCTGTTAAATCATGCCAGCACTTGTACAAACTTCCATCAGGTGCAACCACTCTTGATGTTATTGAATTTGCACCACAATTGTTACTTTTAGTTCTAGGGTACTTAGGATAGTTATTAGGGTTAAATCCTTTTTTTATTAAAGTTTTTTCAAAGTCCACAAATTTCATTGCATAATCTTCAGTAGTTAAGCAATCATTGCTAATTGATTGACAATATTCTGTTGATGCTTTTACGTGTCCTAAATATACGTATGCGTTTTTTAGTTCGTAATCTAATAATGTATCTAACAATTCATCCACTCGATTTTCGTTGGTTTTATCTACGTTAATCCTTATAGCTACACCTATTCCAGCAGCTAAAGCCGCCTTTGCATTATTTAAAATAACATCAAATGTAGGCTTTGAACTATTTTTTAGTTTTCTTCTACTGTTATGTATATTAGCAGGCCCGTCTATAGTTATCTGAACATTATTTATCCTATACTTTAGAAAATTTTTAATAGTCTCATCATCTAATAGATATCCGTTTGTAACAATTGCCGCAGAATAACTTGTCCCAAACTTTTCGGCATAAGTTATAAACTTATCTGAAAGCTCCCAAATAATATTTTTAGCTAAGAGTGGTTCACCTCCATACCATGATACATGTATTGTTTTCTTATTTTCAGCAGCTTTTTTTACTTCTTCACATATGGCACTTATTACTTCTTGTGACATAAAACCATCTTTTGTATTTTCGTAGCAATAAGGACAAGCAAAATTGCAAGACAGCGTAGGGGCAATTGTCATATTGAAGTTATTTGTTCTAAATTTTCCTTGATAGCTTTTAAATTTTAAAAACTCTAATTCGTCAAAACAATCATTGATTATAAATCCACCTTTTTTCATATTTTTAACTAAATCTAAAATCTTTTTAGAATGTTCTGTTTTATCGAACGTTTTATTTTCGATTTCTTTTAAAACTTCCAAAAAATCGCTATTTACCGCAGCTAAAGCACATGTCATGCTATTGAATGCAAGAGTTTTACCTTGGTGGTCAAAAATTATGTTATAGTTAGACAGTTTCATTAGTATCTACTCCTTGTGAATAAATTTCACTTAAAGTATATTTTATTAAATTACAGAAAGCAAGAATATTTTACAAATTCTACCTAATTGCTAAAATAACTTATAGAATAAGGTAATATTTTACATTATTTTTTGAATTTTGCAGTAAATAGTTTTCTATAACCTTTGCTTTCTTTTATCAATTCATTGTGATTTCCAATCGCGGATATAGAGCCATTTTCCATATAAATTATTTTATCTGCATACTTTAGTGTGTGCATCCTATGAGAAACGAAAATAATTAATTTTTTCTGTATTTTATTAATTTCGTTGTAAATTTTAACTTCTGAAAATGCATCTAGCGCTGACGTAGGTTCGTCAAGAATAAGTATTGGTGCGTCAGAAAAGAAAACTCTTGCTATAGCTAACCTTTGCCACTGCCCTCCTGATAATTCTAATCCATCAACTTCAAATAATTTTGTTAATTGACTTTCATATTTTTGAGGTGAGTTTTCAGCCAAACTATTAATCATGGCTTTTCTAATGGCTAGAACTAATTTTTCCACATTTTTCACATTAGACATATTTCCAAAAGCTACGAACTCGTTCATAGGCACAGCAAATTTTTGAAAATCCTGATATATTCCCGAAAACATTTTTCTATATTTCAGTTAAATCATATTTTTGAATGTCGACACCGTCTAGCGAAATAAATCCTTCAGTTGGGGTATAATGACGCAAGATTAAGTTTATTAAGGTAGACTTACCACAACCATTTTCTCCTGCTATACTGACCTTTTCCTCAAAATTCATTTTAAAATTAAGGTGCTTTATGACATTCCTTTGGCTTCCAGGATACCTAAAAGTTACATTGTGAAATTCTATGATATGAGGATTATCATTTTTTACTGGTAAGATTAATGAATTACTGTAAATATTTTCGTCTAAGGAAAAAAAATCAAAAAGTTGGTTAATAAATAAAATACTTCGGTAACTTTCTGCCATCTGAGTGATAAACTGTCCACAAGCTGACTGAAATGAGAGTATTATTCCACTATAAAAAACGAAATCAGAGATTTGAATTGATTTATTTAGCACCATATGTATTAATAACCAAACAGAAAATAATGTTCCAAAATATGAAAGCAACTGTGCAAAAATAATTTTTTTTATTTCTCTTTTTCCAAACTTTTTCCATTTAAGTAAAGTTTCATTAAAATTAATTTTTCTTTTTTCGCAAAAATAACTTTCTAAATTAAAAAGTCTGATTTCTTTTAAGTAACTTTTATCAGTTAAAATATTAAACAGATAGAGATTTTTTCTTTCCAGTTTAGTTGTTTCATTGTAAACTAACATAAAATTTTTCTGTGATTTGAATTTTATGTAGATGGAAGGAATTGTACAAATAATAAGAATAAATATTATTCCTATTTTAAAATAAGTTAAAATTATGGTAACAGATATTATTTCTATAGTAGCTACAATCAAAGTAGTTGTTGATATTACCATTTTAAAGCATTCCGAACTACTGTTTTTTAGAACATTAGAATATAGATCTTGAAATTTTGGAGTAAAAAAAGTACTATATGGTATTTTTCTTATTTTTTCTAATATTAAATGTTGTATATCAAAAGTTAATTCCATACCGAGTAGGTGATATAAAGTGAATCTACAAATTGGTATTATTTCTTTTATGCTAATTAAAAACACATGTATTACACATAGGAATATTAAAATTTTATATGAGTTAGATGTAAGATCGTAACTAAGGTAGTATTCTATAAGTGAAATTATTTTTTTTAATACAAATGATGTTACGGATGGAGCAAGACCTAAAATTATTGTAGAAAGTGCAAGTACAAGTATTAGCCAACGCTCCAAATGTGCTAATTTTTTAAATACAAATTTATATGCATTCCATACTAATTTCACTAGAGGTAACTTCCTTTCAACATAAAATATAGAGTAAAAAAATTAAAAGAACAACGCCAAAAAGTATAAAATATTAATATTTATAGATACATAATTACGCTAATTGTGAAATTTTTTAATGTATACCATTTCTGCATTAGAAATCACATTCGCAAATTTCCTACTATATGAGGAAGTGTGCTTTCTAAATTTAAAGATCCGTATTAAAACTAAAAAACGTCTTAAATTATAATTTATTTATACGGTTAGGAGAAATACGTCGAAAAAAGTTGCATATAAAAGAAATTCACAAATTTGTATTAATTAATACTATTAGTGTTTATACTGTCGAAATTTTATTGTACATTGTGTGCTTAAAATTCGATAAACATTTTAAAGGATAAAAATTAAAATACAATGAGGAGAACTTTTTGGAATTTTAGTAAAAAATGTGGTCCATCTTGCAGCTATAACGATGCTTTGCATCCAATAACAGTGAAAAAAATAAAACACAAAATACTCAAAAATTTTCAGGTCGTAGTGATAAATCACTGCGGCTTTTTTGTTACACTAAAATTTTAATAAACCTTTATAAAATCTGTAAACAAATGAGTAATTCATTTGTTTATGGGCTTTTTTAACTTTGTAGACACAAATATTTTGTTGAAGAGTCAGTAAAGTTGTAATTTTATGTAAAATTTTTAAAAGAAGTTGTTTTTTACAAAAAATGCGATTTTTAAGTTACGAAATAGTCGATGGAACGTTTGAGATTACTTCAGATGAAGCAAAAATCGTACGTTTAATCTACAGGTTATTTCTTGAAGGTAGGACCACAACCGGGATTGCAACTCATTTGACTCGGCTGAAAGTACCGACTCCGGCGGGCAAAG
>OJMN01000003.1_pt1 | contig 168813 bp, 157 predicted proteins | sample 1597261 | NCBI WGS metagenome assembly OJMN01 (sample SAMEA2452130, study PRJEB22498) | human gut metagenome | biome: human feces; feature: human gut; material: feces | place: Australia | collected 2012 | reverse complement strand
GTTTTTATTATACTTTGATTGTTTTGTATGTGTCAAGTTTTATTATACAGGATTAGTTTTTCCATGGCAAAAAATTGTGTCATTCGGTTTTGAGAACAACCTGGTCAAGTATTTTTCAGTGGGCAGGTTACTCATCCATTCATCATGTGTACGCTTTGCCTTGCGCTGATGCTACACATTTCTCACGGAGCTTCCGACATGTTCTTTTCCTCCTGTGTCTAATTTGATCCTACACACTCTATAGAGTTGCTTGGACTTTATTATACGCCAAAATTCAATTGTTTGGAAGTCGTGGATTTATTTTACGCTTACTTTGCTTTTAGCCTGGGCCTTTGAGAAACTAAAAAAGTTTATGCATAATATGACAAAACCCTCCTAATGTCTAGAAGGGTTCTATGGAGCTGGAAACGTGACTTGAACACGCGACCTGCTCATTACGAATGAGCTGCTCTACCAACTGAGCTATTCCAGCATATATTAAATTTTTCTGTTAGCTTATTTGATCCGCCGCCGTGTCGCTTTATCAACAACCCACGACCTGCTCATATACGGTCAGAAATATAGTCGCCTTGCTCGGCTGTCGCTGTCGCAATTCTCCTTATTTCTTCCCTTCGCAAGCTCCCTTCATCTGCCTCTGGCAGCGGTCGCTTGCTCAGCAAATGAGCTGCTCTACCAACTGAGCCATATCAGCATATAAGACTTAAACATTATACACCAAAACCACACATTTGTCAACATCAATTCAAGATTTTTCTCAAAGCAAATTCAAGATTTTTTTCAAAGCTTTGCAAAATCCCTATCAAATAGTCATATCATATGTAGCTTGTGAATATAATGTATGAAATAAATACGTTTTCTTTCCACATCGTTATTTTGCACAATAAAAAAAACGCTAAAATATGCTTAAACGTTTCAAAATATCTTCGCAAACACCGAATATTCCAACTTTTCCGATCAAATGACTATCATATTTTCATATCAAGATAATATTTTAACAATATCATATGTCACAACACACTTTTCAACAATTATTATCCGAAAACGTTTAATGAATAAAGTTCTTTAATGGTTTTTGTAATTTCACATAACATAATTGTATACAAAAGAAATGTTTATATACATTTTTCACATACCACACAGCCTGGTTTCATATACCCCTCAGAAAACGCAGTGCATTTTCGCAGCTTTTTGATTAGCCTGTCAGCTCCTTTGTAACAAATCGATTACAATTATCCAAATGGCATTGTTAAAATGCACAAAAGTAAAGTTGAAAAATTGGCTAAACCTCCATAATTTATTACAGAGGGCATAAAAATGTGAAAAAAGACTTGAAATTATGCCGAGAATATTGTATATTTTTATTAACGGAAACGTTTGAAATAAGTTTTCATGGAAAGCATCAAGCGTAAACGTTTAAAATCTACGGAAAGGCGGAAATATCATTGGTTTCCTTAAAAGACATTTCCGTTCGCTGCGGAGTATCCGTCGCAACCGTAAGCAAAGCCCTCAACGGCCATAAGGACGTAAGCGAGGCAACAAGAGAAAGACTTATGAAAGCCGCCAAAGAAATGGGCTACTTCCCAAATTCTCAGGCAAGAGCTTTAAAGACCAACAGGACCTATAATCTCGGGGTCATGTATCTCGACGAAGCAGGAAGCGGTCTTACCCATGAGTTTTTCGCAAAGGTGCTTGACAGCTTTAAGACTACGGCTGAAGCAGCAGGATATGATATAACCTTTATAAATAGAGATGTGGGCAAGCAGAAAATGTCTACATATGAACATTGCAAATACCGCAATGTTGACGGTGTTATCATTGCCTGTACGGATTTTACGTCGCAGGACGTGTACGAGGTGATAAACGGAGATATACCAGTGGTCACGATCGACCACATCTTCGATTGCAGAACAGCGATCATGTCCAATAATGAAAAAGGTATGGAAGAGCTTATCAACTATGTGACGAAGATGGGGCATAGGAAGATCGCTTTTATCCAGGGCAACAGATCGGCAGTAGCCGAAAGACGTCTGGCAGGCTTCTATAAAGCTTGTATGACAAGAGGAATTTCAGTTGATCCCGATTGGATACTTAACGGTGATTATCACAACCCTGATCTGACTTATAAGCTGACAAAAGAACTTCTTAGCAGAGAGAACAGACCGACCTGCGTTTTCATGCCCGATGATTATTCAGCAATGGGAGCTTTCAATGCAGTCAAGGAAATGGGTCTTTCAGTACCGGAGGATATCTCGATAGTGGGCTACGACGGAATAGCTTATTCACAGCTTCTCTCTCCGAAGCTTACGACTTATCTTCAGGACACAGACCTTATCGGTGTAACAGCCGCAAAACAGCTGGTATCACTGATAGAAAACCCACAGACCACCTTTAAAGAGGTGATAACAGTCGACGGAAAGCTGCTGGAAGGCGGCTCGGTAAGCGACATCAATTAATTCAAGGCATTAATTTTCCGCAGAAATGCTGCGGAGCAAATCAAATAAACTAATGTGATTTTAAGGAGGAAAATTATTATGGCAAATCTTAAGAAAGTACTTGCAGGTTCATTGAGCCTCTGTCTGGCAGCTTCAATGTTCACAGCTTGCGGCAGCTCAGATTCATCTTCAACACCTGATGCTAAGGGCGGCACAACATCAAAGGCTGGCGACGGCACAGGTATCAACAAGGACGCAGACAGACAGGATACTTCAAAGCTTCACGGTGTAGATTCATCAGAGGATTCAAAGAAGACTCTTACAATTTACTGCTGGAACACAGAGTTCAAGTCAAGACTTGATAAGTACTATCCACAGGGCACATCAAACGAGCTTACATACAACGAGCTTGCTGATGGTTCAAAGGAGATCGCAACAATCAACGGCGTTAAGCTGAACTGGGTACAGGTTGAAAACGAAGGTAACGCTTACCAGACAAAGCTGGACGAGGCTCTTAAGGGTCAGCAGGACAGCACAGAGAAGGTAGATATGTTCCTTATGGAAGCTGACTACGCTCTGAAGTATGCTAACGGCGACGTTGCACTTTCTATTCAGGACCTCGGCATCACAGACGACGATATGTCACAGATGTATCAGTACACAAAGGACGTTGCAACAGATACAAAAACAGGCGAGCTGAAGGGTGTATCATGGCAGGCAACTCCAGGTCTGTTCCTCTACAACACAAAGATCGCTGAAGACGTTCTCGGCACAAGCGATCCAGAGAAGGTTCAGGAAGCTGTTAAGGATTGGGATACATTCACAGCAACAGCTCAGAAGATGGCTGACAAGGGCTACAAGATGGTATCCGGTTTCGATGATACATACAGATGCTTCTCAAACAATATGTCTAGCCCATGGGTAACAGACAACAAGATCACAATTGACCCACAGATCAAGGCTTGGGCTGACCAGACTAAGGAATACACAGACAAGGGCTACAACAACAAGACTTCCCTTTGGGACGATGCTTGGGCTGCTGGCCAGAAGATCGACGGTGGCGTATTCGGTTACTTCTTCTCAACATGGGGCATTCCTTTCACACTTCTTCCAAACACAGTTGACGAAGAGATCAAGGCTGATGGTTCAAACGCTAAGGAAGGCAACGGCGGTTATGGTCTCTGGAAGGCTTGCTCAGGCCCACAGGCTTACTACTGGGGCGGTACATGGATCTGCGGCGCTATCGACTCCGATAACCAGGATATCGTTGCTGATATCATGAAGGTTATGACTTGCAACAAGGACGTAGCTAAGGCTATTACTGAGGGCGAGCAGGACTACACAAACAACAAGGCTGCTATCAAGGAGCTTATCGACGGCGGTTATACAAACGCATTCCTCGGCGGACAGGATCACCTTGCACTTCTTACAGAGGCTGCTGACAAGATCTCCCTCGAGAACAAGCTTTCTGCTTATGACCAGGGCTGCAACGAGAAATTCCAGGGCGCTATGAAGGACTACTTCCTCGGCACAGTTGATTCATATGAGGCTGCTCTTGAGAACTTCAAGAAGAACATCACAGACCTCTATGGTAACCTTACTTGCGATTTCTAATCGTATAAAAAACAGTATCTAATTAAATATAGGGGGTGGAGATTATCCCCCCCTATTATTTATTAATCTCACGAAAGGAATAGGTATACTTATATGAAGAGAAAAAGCATAAGCTATGCCAAGTGGGGATATATTTTCCTTATCCCATTCTTTGTAGTTTACATCATCTTCTCACTATATCCTCTGTTCCAGACTTTCTATTACAGCTTTACTGACTATGTTAAGGATCAGGGTTCTATCGGCGGTGGCTGGACAAGACAGGCTGTCGAGGTGACACCAACATTCTGCGGTTTTGATAACTATTCAACAATATTCACATCAGGAAGTGATCTGCTTCAGTCATTCTGGAATACAATCATTATGTGGATCGTAGGATTTATCCCACAGATCGTTATCTCTCTTATCCTTGCAGTATGGTTCACTGACCTTCGTCTTAAGATAAAGGCTCAGGGATTCTTCAAGGCTGTTATCTATCTTCCAAACGTAATCATGGCATCTGCTTTTGCATTTCTGTTCTACAGCTTGTTCAGCAGAGGCGGCGCTATCTATGATCTTATCAAGGTTCCGCTCCTTGAAAGCGTTTGGGGATCAAGAGGTGTAGTTGGACTCATCAACTTCATACTTTGGTATGGTAATACAACAATTCTTCTTATGGCTGCTATCATGGGTGTTGATACATCACTCTATGAGTCAGCACAGATCGACGGTGCAACTTCTAGCCAGACATTCTGGAAGATCACAATTCCGCTCATCAAGCCTATCATGTCATATGTTCTTGTAACATCACTCATCGGTGGACTTCAGATGTACGACGTACCTGCCCTCCTCACGAAGGATATGGGTAACCCTAACGGAAAACTTAAGACCGTCGTAATGATAATCCAGGCAAATAAGCAGGGCGACATCGGTAAGGCGTCTGCACTCTGCGTAATAATCTTTATCGTTTCCGCTGTTATCGGACTTGCACTTATGTTTGCGTCTGCTGACCATGACGGAAAGAAGAAAAAGAAGAAAAGGGGGTAAGCTGAAATGCCAAGAAGTACTGAAATAGTTGGTGAAAAGACAAATAGTACTGGTCTTATCATACATAGGATAATAGCTTATGTTGTCCTTGTTCTTTTGGTCGTTGTTTCACTTTTCCCATTCTATCTTTTGATAATCAACGCAACACGAGGCAGATCACAGGCAGGTATCAGATGGTATCCTGACCACTTCCTCGCAACAAACTTCAAGAACCTTTTCAGCGGTTCAACAGCCGTAGCATACGGAAGCGTATGGCGTTCACTGGCTAACTCACTGTTCATATCAGCTTGTGCTTCATTGCTCAGCGTATACTTCTCAGCACTGACAGCATATGCAACACACGTTTACCAGTTCAAGCTGAGAAAGTTCGCAGATATGTTCATTCTCATCGTAATGATGGTTCCAACACAGGCTTCAGCTATCGGTTTCTACCAGTTCATGAACAAACTTGGCTGGACAGATACTTACATTCCGCTGATTGTTCCTGCTGTCGCAGCACCGGCTACATACTACTTCATGAAGCAGTATATGGCGTCTGCACTTCCGCTTGAGATCGTAGAAGCCGCCCGTATCGACGGCTGCGGAGAGTTCAAGACCTTCAACAAGATCGTTACTCCTATCCTCAAGCCTGCATTCGCAGTTCAGATCATCTTTACATTCGTAACAAACTGGAACAACTACTTTATGCCAAGACTTATTCTTACATCAAAGAGTAAGTACACAATCCCTCTGGTACTCAACGCAATGCGTTATGCAGGACCACAGGAGAAGGACGTGGGAATGTTCAGCTTGTACATCGTACTTGCTATCCTCCCTGTAGTAATTGTTTACCTTTGTCTTTCAAAGTTCATCATTCGTGGTGTTGCTCTGGGAAGCGTAAAGGGTTAATACGAAGCTTCAAACAGCGTACAGAAAAACTGTACGCTGTTTTTTTGCTCTATTCATTCCTTACTTCTCTTTCCTATTCACATAAAAGCTTCGTTTGCATACCTTTGCTATTGACCGTTATCTCCATTCTGCTCACTCTTTTTCCATTTACGCTATATCCATTACAAATTATTTTATCCGTGATATCCTCACCGCAATACCCCTCATATGTGATATACTCCACCAAATACTCCCTCTCTGCAAACTCTATCCTATCTTTAAGCCCGGCATCCACATTATTGAGCCACTGCTTATCCAACCCATAATACTTCTCCCTGGTGATACCATGTGGTATAGTTTTACCGCTTGAATAGCTATATCCATACTTCCCGTCCACGTTTTTCATATATATCTTTGACAGCATCGTTCTCGTATCAAGCTGTTTGCCGTATTCAATAATACGCTGAGTACCGATATTCACCGAAAGGATACTCAGCGACACATTGACCTGCCTGTCCCCTCTGATATATGCACGCCTGCCGTAAGCCTTGACCGCATATACGCCGATAGCCTCCCACAGTGTAGACTTCTCTTTGATGTTCACATAGTTCACAGTGTTAGTTCCACTCTCGTAGGTTATCTCGCTTGAGGGACTGTAGCTCTTCATAATATCCGTCAAACTCACCTTAGACCATACCCCAGGTTCAGGCTCGTTCTGCCCCAGCATAAGTGCTATCCCACGGCTTATAAGTTCAAGAACAGTTTTTCCGCCTCTCACCCTTGTTCTGATGTAATCCGCAGGACCGTAGTGCATACGCCTGCTGCCTATATAAAGTGCCACACGCCTGATATTGTTAAGATTTATGCTGTTATTCAGAACGACAGACGCTTTAAGTTCACTGTATGGCGTATAGCGGTCTTTCACAAGCCTTGCTGAAACAATGTTTCTATAGTCCAAATTGCCACTGCCAATAGTTTCAAACCTGATGTATATCTTCGCCATTATTCCGCCCCCCTAAACTTTATCATAAGGCTTCCGATCATCCTGTCAGGCTGAAAATCCATTTCTATCTCTGAGAGTATGTATCCGCTGTATAAGACCCCGTCTGCGGTGAAATTGATCGTCTTTCCTCCGTTCTCGCTTAGAGCAGCCCAAGCGTAAGCCTTGTCCGACGGAGCGATCCTGCCGCTGAACTGAAATATCTCTGCCGCCTTGCCTGAGATATTTCGCAAAATACCATTCACCGCCTTCGTTTCTTCCTGAATGTAACCCCCGCTTCGCTTAACTCCGTCCATGTAAAATGACCGTGTGCCGATGTCAAGCTTTATCTTTCCCTTTTTACTCACTTATATCCTCCTCACTGCAAATACCGATACTAAGCTCTGCCTGCCTTTCGAGCCTGTGAAGGGGCAATGTCTGAACTGCGCTTCCAAGCTTTGCGCTCTTTACATTCAGAACCTCGCTTTTTGCAAGCTCCGCCATAACGCTTTCACACTTTTCCTGAAGCTCCTCCATGTCATCGTATTTTCCTGCCTTGCCCATGAGCCGCAGGTCGATATGACATATATACTCAGTGTAAAGCTTTTTGCCGCCCTGCCCAATGACTTCATCGACCACATCATAGCCTTTAAGTCCATAGAAGCCAATTGCTTCTCCACTGTGCAATAGACTGTCAGCCGAAGTGTATTCACCCATTGCAGTAAAGCCTGCTCCGTCAAGTATCTTTTTTATCTCTGCCGCCATTTCTGTCCAGACTGTCATGGCTCGTCCTCCTTCCTAATATGCGATAACGGCATTGAATACAAAGCCGTCCTTTGAGAAAAATCTTTCCGCCCTTGAAACTGCGCTGTCACGAAGCTCTCTTGCCGCCTTTATCCTGTTCTCCTCGTCAAAAGCCTCCACCGCCTTGCCCTGTGCCGTAAACATGACCTTGTATTCAGCAGCCTTCAGACAAATAAATCTGTAAAAGACCTCCGCTGCCGCTGCAAATTCGCATATAGCCGTCCCGCCCTCAGCGACCATTCGCTCTTGGTCAACAGCCTTTTCCATTTCGTCAGCACACACCGTTATAAGCCCTGCATACACCTCAGCCGACGTGCTGTCAAGTCCGCTTAGCTCCATGAAATCGCTTTTTACATTGTCTTTGCTTATTGCCATTTTCCTGCTCCTTTCAAAAAAATACCCGCCCACCGTCCCTTTTTCATTATCCTCTCAGCTTACTTTGTAGTTTTCAGCGTCTTTACAGCACCGCTCGTAAGTACAGAGAAACCTGCAAGCACCGAGCAAACGATCTCGTTGCTCTGATTAGTAAGAAGCTTATCGTAGTCCACGATAACATCTCCCCCAAGCACCATTTCAACAGCACTGCTCTGGTCGATGCCCACCGCAATACCGCCTGTGAGCTGAGGACACTTTACAAGCGTTACACCATATGGCGTCTGAACTGTGCCGCCTGCCATATAGTCGCCAATGCAGTATTTCATCTCGTCCATAGCAAGGATCTTAGCCATAACATCAGGAGTACAGATCATGGTCGTCATGTTAAACTCGCCCATGGAAGCCCAAAAAGCCGCCAGATCAGCGTAAGTAAGCTCGCTGCCAATAAGAGTCTGAGCTGTAATACCTCTTGTTATCTCAGTCATGGCAAGGCTGTTCACATCTCTGCTTATAGTCGCCCCAAGGTTTCTCAGCACCACGCCGAAAGCCTCAAGCTTCTGCTTCCTTACAGACTCAAAAGAACAGTTAAGACGTCTTGCAAACTTTGTGAGAGTCTTACTGGAGGTGCTAAGTCTGACAGTTGTGATAGGCACATTTCCACCCTCTGACACAACGTCAGTTGAACCTGACTTTGTAACGTTCAGACCTCTGAAATCCACTCCGTCAGTGTATGAAACAGCCGCCGCTACCTTGCCCATGATAGAAGCCTCGTCCATGCCCTGCTTGACAGTGCGTCTTATGTACTCAGGGAAAAGCACTGCCGACTCAGTGGAAATGAAGAATTTCTCCACCCTGTCAGAATTTGCACCCTTTACCTTGATGTCAAAACGCTTGAGCTGTCTTTCAAAGGCGTCAAGACCTTTAAGCTCGGTGTTCTCATAGTTTGCGTCAGGATCAAGCTCAGCCAGCGCCTGTGTGAATGTCTTGCCTGTGATAGAATAAAGTCCCTTTTCAAGTTTGATATTGTTGTACATATTATTTTCTCCTTTTCGATAATTAAAGTTGTCCGATTTTTTGTACTGATTTAGATGTGTGTTTTCCAATGAACCCAGCCTGCATCAAACCCTCTCTTTCACGGGCGACCCAAGATCGCCCCAACAAATGTTACGCATTTTCGCTGTTTTGCAGGTGAGAAACATATTTTTCCTGACCCCTGAGCCTCTATCTCCACATTGTAATCACCCCCTTTCACATCTGTCCCTTACATCTTGTAATCCCCCGTGATAAAGCTCTCCCTTTCAGCTTTGTAGACCTCCTCATTCTCAGCCGCCTGCTTTTCAAGCCTGCCACGGAAGTCAATAAGCTCCGTAACTGTCATAAGCTCCGCAAGTTCTTTCACACACTTTGCACTCATAAAAGGCTTGCAGAAATAGCTGAGCCTTAAAACGTCCTTTTCAAAAGCTTCCCTCGCAAGGGCAAGCTCATAGCTCTTGTCGGTGCCTTCATGCTTCTCCCTTAAGGCAAAACGCTTCGTTACCCCTGCGTTCACCTGTGCAGGCACTGCCACGAACGACCACTCGTAAGCGTCAAGCGGCTCGTCAAGAATGTGATAACACAGCTTACCGCAGTATTCACCGCCCTTTTCATGGTCACAGCCGCCCTTGTACATATCCGCTCCGCATACAGAGCAAAGCTTCTTTCCCATGGTGCAGCTAACGGATACCTCTTTCTTTATTCCGCCCTGGATCTCGCTTATAAGGTCGCCGTTAGAAGCAGTTCGCACCATGTAAGCCTTTGCCATAAGCCTGCGGTAGACCTCTCCGTCTGTCGTAGTTTTCTCAGGCAGAGTTTCCACCCAAGTGTCGAATATTCTGGCAGTCTGCTTTGAGCTTTTGGGGTCATGGTCGAAAATACCCGTTCTGCCCTTAAAAAGCTCCGCAAGCTTCTCCAAAGCGCCTGATGAAAACTTTTCACCATCTCTGTCAATGTCATTGTCACAAAGCGCCACCCTGAAAACAAAGACCTTGTCCTCCGTTAGCGGCTCTCTCGCATAACCGTTTATCTTTTCAAGCTCCTCGCCTGATACTGTTTCGCTCATTGCATTTCCTCCTTTTTTCTCTCATTCTCTACCCTTTCGTTTTCAAGCTCCGCCGCCTTAGCCTGCGCATTGTAAAGTCTTGACTTCGCCAACGCTTCCTCGTCCTGAAGATTTATGTTGTCCCACTCTATCTCAACCCCGCAAGCATATCCGTTAAGCCTTAAAAACGCCTCGCATATCTCTCTGAGTATAGGTTCAAGCAGTCTGCGGTAATATTCAAGCTCGCTTGTGAGGATATCCGATTGCTGTGCAGACATTCGCTCAGTGGTTGACCAGTTCAGTCCAAGCAAAAACGGTGGTATTGAAAGCTTCGCTACAAGCTGTTCCATAAGCTGTCTGACAGGTATCTCCGTGTCTATCATCTGATTGTCAGCGCCTATGACCTTTATGTCCACATCACCCACAGCCACAAAGTCCTGCACCGAGCCGTTTCGTGAGGCTCTCATGCCCCTGCTCCATTCCTGAGCTATCTGCTCTGCACGTTCCTTGGCTCTCGCCCTGTCGCTCTCCCCCTCAGGGTGATAAGTCACCGCATAGCGCACATTTCCTACCCTGTCGAAGTTCTGCCCCATGCACTCGTAAATTCGCATAAGTATCTCGCTCAGCGCAGGCAATCCACGGAGTATGGACACTCCGTCAGGGTGCTTAGGACTAGGATTGAGCGCCGTGTAAAGCAGTTTTTCAGGACTTCTTACCGGTATCTCCTCACCGCTTCCCATGTAAAAAATACGTTTTTCAAAAGCGTTCCTGCCCTCACGCACTCTGTACAAAGTCGGGTCGCCAACATATATCCCCTTTACCTTGCCTGTCCTGTAATCTGCATATATCCTGCCTATCGCCTTGCCATATGTAAGCAGTGAATCCAGATACATATCCGCAAAAGTGTAAATGGACTTTCCCGACACCCCCACGGAAACCTCTCTGCAAAACCTGTCAAGCTCCACCTGCGCCCTCTCGTCACAAGCCGTGACCTTAAAGCCCCCTGTGAGCCTTATTATCTTGCCGAAGCAAGCGTCGATAACAGGAACGTTCGCCCTGAGTGCGTCATAAAGCTCCTGCTGAAAAGCCCCCTCAGGCGCAAGCCTGTAATGAAACCCCGACTCTCTGTCAGAGCCTGCCGTGTTCGGCACAAATTCACGGACCTTCTTTCTGAAAATACTCATTTTCTCTCCTTTCTTTCTGTACACTTTTTTGTACTAATGTTCAACTGTCAGTACAAAAAAGTCGTCCTTTTCACGTCCCAGACATTCTGCCGCAAAATACCGCATATCGTCCATGGCGTGATCGTTCTCTTTCACAGGTGCGTCCTTTCCTGCCTTATCGTCCCAGCGGTAAAGATTTATCTCACGAAGCGTATCACGACACCTGCGGTTTATCCTTATCCTGCCGTCCTTTATGCAGTCCGACACAAGCCTGATACCCGAAACAACGTCGTTCTTTGCAGGCTGGACAGTGTATTTTCCGTGCCTGCGTATGCACTGTATGAACGAAGCCGCCGAGGGGTCGCAAATGACCTTTTCGATGCAAAGCCCGTCGGCAAGCTCTTCAAGCCCCTTGTAATGCTCCTCGTCAGTTTTCTGCATACCTTCACGTCGAGAATCATAGTAATACTCCCTGAGCCTGTACCACACACCACCGCTCTCACCCCAAAGTCCGAAGCTTGACGGATTTACAGTGCCGTAATCACAGCTTATAACATACCGCTCGCACTGTATTTCACCATCAAAGACGTTTTTCTCCTCGTCGAACATAGGGTAAACAAGCCCCTCTGCCGCCGTCCATTTGCCAAGTACAAAACGCTCGTAAAACGTCCCAGTGTATATCCTGTGATAGCGTTCTATCACCGCCCTGTCAAGGGTCGGATTGTCCTCCAGCACAAAATGTCTGTAGATAAGCCGTTTTTCCTCAGCCTTGTCTATCCACTCTTTCTTGAACCAGTGGTAAGGATTGTCAGGATTGCAGTTGAACCACAGCTTGCTCCCCGCCACCGAACACCTTGCCACAGCCTGCTCTATAAAGCTTCTGGGCATAAGTGCCGCCTCGTCAAGAAGCACCCCCGCAAGGGTCACGCCTTGGATAAGAGAGGGCGAGCCTTCGTCCCTGCCGCCAAAGTAGTAAAACCTGTTTTTCCTGCCGCAAAAGCTAACGTCCATATAGTTCTTTGACGCGACCTCCACAGCCGTCATGCCCATGGCTTTCATATACTCTCTGAGTGCAGGCAGGATATTCCTTTTCAGCGACACGATAGTTTTTGAGCATAGCCCAAAAATGCACTCGTCAAAATTAGTCATCGCCCATGTCATAAAAGACGCCGACAAACAAAAGGTCTTGCCCGATCTGACCGCACCGTCACAGATTATCCCGTCGTAATCACTAAGATCCCGTGCCGTCCACCATCTGAAAACAAACCTCTGATTTTCCGACAGCCTTGTTATTTTCACAAGCTATCACCGTCCCTGCCATAAATGCTCTCGATAAGTCGCTTCGACTCACCGCCGCCGTCAAGCTGAGGCGCAAGCTCCCCAAGCTTTTCCAAGGCTTTCTGCCTGTCAAAAAACTTGATCTCCAAAACGTTCTTTCCGCTGATCTTTATCTCACTCACATTGAAAAGATCCATGCCCATGATGTCCCTTGCCGTCATGTTCTCAGCGTCAAAAACCAGCTTTACAGCGTCATTCACTGCCCCGAAAGCTATCCTGTTAAGCCCTCGCTTCACATAAGAAAGGGTGTCGCTGTCAGCCTCCTCCAGCTTTTTAAGCTCCGCCTCCGTTTCTGCCGAGTGCAGAAGCTCAAGCCCCCTGTCCTCAGCCTCCTCCGCCCTTGCACCGGTGTGCAAAGCCGCTTCACGAAGATTTCTCAGATAGAAGAAAAATCTCGCAAATCTTTTCTGTTCGCCTGCCATATCGTTCCTCCTTTTTAATTTCTGCGAAAGATGTCCGCCGTATCTTAACGGCTCTCAAAAAACATCTCTCACTTATCCCGAAAAATGCCCCTTTTGTTGCATAAAAAATGCAACAATTGCAGAAATGTTGCCAAATTAAATCATTTATCATTTGTTTGCATAAATCGACCTGTCCAAAACTGTGCAAAAGCCACATACTTTCATGAACAGAAAAACTGTTGGTAAAAAGAAATACTTTTATTTTTTAGGACGTTTCATACTATTACTGCACCTTATTTCAGACAAATATGTAAGCTATGCGAAACTTTCAATATACCTTATGAAAAAAAGTATATATTACTTGACAAAAGCCGAAAAAATAGTACAATAGTAAGTGTATGACACAAATTTGAAGAACAACGCAGGAGGTAAAAATATGAAAATGAGAGGTATCTATTCCTCAGTAACAGATATCAGACGAAAAGTCTTTACAGAGGTGGCAAGACTTGCCTATGAAGAGGGCGATTATGCCGAAAAGATCGCAGAGCTTCCTTATAAGATAGTACCGGGAAGCAAGGCTGTTTACCGTGAGTCTATCTTCCTTGAAAGAGCTATCGTTGAAGAAAGGCTCCGTCTTGCTATCGGTCTGCCCCTAAGACCGATCGAGGAGCATAAGTCTGTGGCTGACGGCATTGAAGAAAGTGCGATCGCAGAAAAGTATTACGATCCACCGCTTGTAAACATAATCAAGTTTGCCTGTAACGGCTGTCCTGAAACTCATTATCATGTTACCGACTGCTGTCAGGGCTGTCTTGCACACCCATGTCAGGAAGTCTGTCCAAAGGGTGCCATAACCATCAAGCATGGCAAGTCAGTAATAGATCAGTCTAAGTGTATAAAGTGCGGCAGATGTCAGAGCGTCTGTCCATACAACGCAATAAACAAAATGGAAAGACCATGCGCAAGAGCCTGCGGCATGGACGCTATCGGCTCAGACGAAGAGGGCAAGGCAAAAATAGATTATGACAAGTGCGTATCCTGCGGAATGTGTCTTGTAAACTGCCCATTCGGCGCTATCGTAGACAAGGGACAGATATTCCAGCTTATAACAGCAATGAAGAAAAAGAAGAAGGTCATCGCAATCGTAGCACCTGCATTCGTAGGTCAGTTCGGACCAAAGGCAAGCCCTGAAAAGCTCACAGCGGCAATGAAGAAGCTTGGCTTTGCAGACGTGGTCGAGGTAGCAATAGGCGCAGACCTTTGTTCCATCGAGGAAGCAAAAGACTTCATGAGAGAAGTTCCTGAACATCAGCCATTCATGGCGACATCATGCTGTCCTGCATGGTCAGTAATGGCGAAGAAGCTTTTCCCTACCCTTGCCCCATACATTTCAATGGCTTTGACCCCAATGGTACTTACAGCGAGAATGCTCAAAAAGGACGATCCTGACGCTTGTATCGCATTTATCGGACCATGTGCGGCAAAGAAGCTTGAAGCTTCAAGACGTACTATCCGAAGCGACGTAGACTTTGTGCTTACCTTTGAGGAACTCATGGGAATGTTCAATGCCAAGGGCGTAACATTTGAAGACATTACAGATGAAGAAAAGGTAGATCTTTGCGAGGGTACAGGTGACGGACGTGGCTTTGCAGTAAGCGGCGGCGTAGCAAAGGCAGTAGCAGACGTTATCCACAAGCTTGACCCAGAGCGTGAGGTCAAGGTAGTATCAGCGCAGGGACTTAAAGACTGCCGCAAGCTTCTCACCCTTGCGAAAGCAGGCAAATATGACGGCTATCTTCTCGAGGGCATGGCTTGTCCGGGCGGCTGTGTAGCAGGTGCAGGAACGCTTCAGGCGGTAGAAAAGAGTACAGCGCTTGTAAACAAATATGTAAAGGACGCACCTTTACAGAACTCTCTCGACTCCAAATACGAGATCAATCTTGATCTTATCACCGAGCCGCATGATGACAAATAAGAGATAGAATTGAAACGGACAGCGTTATGCTGTCCGTTTTTTTGTACTGTCACTCGCCGTGACGGGCATTTTACGCTATACATTGTGGTATAAAACACTTTTTCACCGCTTTTTGAATTCGTATAGAATACTACACATTGTAATTATCACACACCCCCTGATACCCCCACAAACGGCAGTAGGGGCGAACAGTGTTCGCATGTCGAAGAAACAAGCCCACGATTATATCATTGTTGGATAGAACTAAAAACTATCCAATCACATCTTCAGGGTAGCGGCACAATATTCTCCACACGGCACGTCTACACAACATTGTGATAAATTCAAACCTTGCCGTTCCCCGAAACGGGACGTCGATGGCGCCGTCCCCTACAAAGCTGAATTTACAGCAATTTCTGAGCATGGGCGAGAGCTGTTCGCCCCTACAAATATTCGGGCAAGTTTCTGCCGCCGCAAAATCACTTTGCTCGGTGCTTGGGGGCAGCTTTGCTCATTCCTCACTTCTCATTCCTCACTCCTCACTCCTCACTCCTCACTTAAACTCCCCCTTGATTTTTCCCGTAATATGTAGTATAATAAATGAAATAGTGCATAATAACAGAAAAATTCTTACAGAGAGGATCTTTATAAAATGGAAATAATCAATAAGTCCGATGAAAAACTCCTTGCAGAATATGAACAGTTCGCAAGCACCAGCAAATACGGCAATTTCATGCAATCCCTCAAATGGCCGAAGGTAAAGGACAACTGGGGCTGGGACGCTGTTATCTCCCGTGACGCTGACGGCAATATCCGTGGAACTTGCCTTATCATAATCAAAAAAGTGCCTATTTTCGGTGTTACTTTTATGTATGCCCCTCATGGCCCTGTTTGCGACTGGTCTGATAAAGAGGTCATGACCGACCTTTTCGAGGGCGTAAAGGTGCTTGCAAAGAAATACAAATGCTACCAGTTCATGTGGGACCCTTGTTTTGAGGAGGGCGACGACAAGTGTACAAAGCTTATCGAGGACATGGGCTTCAAGCACATACACAAAGCGGCTGAGCTGACCACTATTCAGGCTCGTAATAACTATATGCTCAGAAATATCGAGGGCAAGACCCCTGACGAGGTCATGGCTACTTTCAAGCCTGACTGGAGAAACCGTATCAGAAAAGCCCCTAGAAAGGGCGTTTACTGCAAGGCTTGTGGCACTGAGGCTCTTGACGATTTCTACCCTCTCATGCAGGCAACAGGTATCAGAGATGGCTTCTCTATCCGTTCAAAGGAGTATTTTGTAAAAATGCTCAATGGTCTTGGTCCTGAACACTGCCGACTTTTCATGTGCTATGTTGACGAGGACGGCAAGCAGATACCGTTGTCAGGTGCAGTAACAACACAGTATGCAGGCAAGACCTGCTATGTTTACGGTGCTTCCGCAAACCACCACAGAAACCTCTACCCTAACTATCTCATGCAGTGGACGATGATAAACTGGGCTTTGGAGGGCAAAAACTATATCTATGATTTTCAGGGCATACCATTCTACAACGATGAAACAAACCCTAACTACGGCGTATACAAGTTCAAAAAGGGCTTTAACGGCGAGGTCGTTACCTATGAAGGCGAATTTTTCTACATTTTCAAGCCTTTCATGAAGAAAGTCGTAGACTTCTGCGAAAAGATAGTTATGGATAGACACGAACGCAAAAGACAGAAACTTCTCAAAAACAGAAATAAGGATATGCAGTAGACGGCAATAGATTAAATTTAAAAATTTTTGAACAGTTTATACATTTTTACCCATTCTTTACACAGACAACATTTGATTTTTACTTATATGTGATATGATTTACAAAGAGGTGAGCAAGGTGCATAAAGGCGTTGTAAGGACCTTGTGGCTCATTGCCGCATTGAGCCTGGTGCTGAGTTATGCTGTGATGTGCATTGCATGGCTTTCAAAGGGCTGTCGCTATGGAGCGCAGTTTTGCATAAACGTTTTTATGAGAGCGCTTCCTCTTTGTCTTATATTCCTGTGCATCGTTGAGCTTGCAGGGCTTTTCATATGGGTATTCAAAATAAAAAAGCTTGAAAGGCTCTACGCTAAAAAGGGTGGCTGTGACGAATATTTTGAGCTTCTTGAAAAATATCTTCTCAGGCAGAACAAAGATAAGGGTCACGGGCTTTTGAAGCTTGCCGCTGTTTACATTTCAGAAAAACGCTTTGAAAACTGTTTTCTCACACTTGACCGTATAGCTTTTGATAAGCTTACCCCCTCAGATCAGAACAAGTATTTTGAACTGCTTCTTTACGGCAGGCTAATGTCAGGTGATATTTCTCAGGCAAACGAGATATTTGTTTCGGCAGAGCATTACTTCAAGCGAGGTCTTCTCGATAAACGCAATGGGCAAATGCTTTTCACACTTGGTCTGCTGGAATATTTCAACAAACGCTTTGAAGCGGCGGTGAAGTTTTTTGACAGCGCAGAGAAAAGCCGTGACGCTGACAAGACGCTTAGGTGCAACTGTGAGCTTTACAAGGGCGAGTGTTTTCTCGCTCAGGGTAATGTGAGATCGGCAAAGGCTTCGGCTGAAAAAAGTGCGGCGCTCGTTAGTGACGATAAGCAGGAAGCACAGCTTGGAAAGCTGATGACACAGGTAGAAAAAGCTTACATCAGAACAAAAGAAAAGTCTGCTGATACGAAAGCAGACAACACCACGGAAGGAGGATATGCCTTTTAAGGCATAGAAACAAGTATGATAATAAACGCACTCAGAGGCTTTTGCATGGCTCTTGCGGACAGTGTCCCTGGAGTTTCGGGAGGAACTATAGCGTTCCTGCTGGGCTTTTATGACAGCTTCATAAATTCCCTTAACGACATTATGGGACGTGACAATGCAAAGCGTAAAAAAGCATTTTTCTTTCTTATAAAGCTTGGCGTGGGCTGGGTGATCGGTATGCTTCTTGCAGTAAGCGTGCTTGCAAACGTGTTTGAAAGCGGCATCTACAAGGTAAGCTCGCTGTTTCTGGGCTTTATCATTCTGGCGATACCGGTCATGATAATGGAAGAAAAAGAGAGCATTAAGGGCAAATATTACAACATCGTATGGGCTGTTATCGGCATTGCAATAGTCGTGGGAATATCCCTTATAAATCCCTCCGGCAGCGGTGCTGACGTTTCTCACATGAATATAGGCACAGTGATATTCGTTGTTCTTGCAGGAATGTGCGCAATATCTGCAATGGTGCTTCCCGGCATTTCAGGCTCCACCATACTTCTCACATTCGGTCTTTATATGCCTGTTATCACGGGAATAAAAGAGTTCCTTCATTTGAACTTTGAGTATTTCGGACTTCTCTGCTCTTTGGGTATCGGCATTATCCTTGGGGTGTTCGTTACTCTCAGGCTTATCAAAAAGGCTCTTGAAAAGTTCAGAAGCCAGACTATCTACTGCGTTATCGGCATGATGATAGGCTCACTGTACGCCATAGTTATAGGTCCTACAACGCTTAAAGAGCCTAAAGACCCTATGTCCTTCGGCACATTCAGCATCGTATTTTTTATCATCGGTGCGGCGATCGTGTTCGGTATTCAGGTAGCAAAGAGCGTGTATGACAAGAAACAGCTTGCAAAGGCTGAGAAAAAGATAGAAGAAGAATAGAACTTTTGTTATCAGGACGGTTAAGGCTGTCCTGATTTTTTATTCAAACACATATCATATGACCTATATGCCCACCTAGCAAATTCATATTCTTGTGATTATATAAAAACTACCGCCCCTACTGCCCCATTTTGCTGTTCATTCTTCCAAAATCAGCATTTTATACAATTGAACGCCTTGACAATTATGCAACTATACCATATAATAAAATTAGGCAAATACAATATCCTGTATTATATTCCAAACATAATATGACAGCTATTGCAAAAATAGCATATCAGCGTCTATGATTTCTACAAATCATATGCCTGCCCTATGTAAAAAGTGTTTAAATTTTTGGGGCGTTTGGCATTTTTTCTTGCAAAAATTGTCGGCTTGTGGTATAATTATCAGGAGCAGGGGCGTGCTATCCCCTCAATGGGTGAAAACCATCCTTATTTCTTAAACGTTTTCGCCAATATAGTAATAAAGGTGCAGAGCGCAAAGCTCGGCTTGAAAGTATATAGGAGGTAAAGATTTATGGCAAATAGTGCTGTAGAAAAAACAATTTCCACGCAGGAACTTAAAGAAAAGCTTCTTGACGTTCTTCACAACGATTTCCAGACAACACCTGAGGACGCTTCCGATCAGCAGGTATACGAGGCTCTTTCTAAGATCGTTGTAGGAATTCTTAAAGCTAAGAGAAGAAAGTTCACTGTTAAAACTCAGTCTGAGGGCAAGAAGAAGGTCTACTATCTTTCAATGGAATTTCTTATGGGAAGAAGCCTTAAGACTTCTCTTTATAACCTTGAAATGCAGAAGCAGGCTACAAAGGTCCTTAAGGACATGGGCATTTCTATAAACGGCATTTACGAGTGTGAGCCTGACGCAGGTCTTGGAAACGGTGGTCTTGGAAGACTTGCTGCCTGCTATCTTGACGCTCTTGCTGCCGACGGCTATCATGCTACAGGCTATTCTATCTGCTATGAATACGGTATCTTCAAGCAGAAGCTGGAGGACGGCTGGCAGACCGAGCTTCCTGACAACTGGCTCCCGGGTGGCTCTGTATGGCTCGTTCCTGTTCCGTCAAAGGCTGTCGAGGTTCGTTTTGACGGCGAGCTTAAGGAATACTGGGACAATCAGTATCACTGCGTAACTCACGAGAACTACACATCAGTTATGGCTGTTCCATACGATCTGTTCGTATCAGGCTACAACAGCGAAGCAGTTTCAAAGCTCAGACTTTGGAAAGCTGAAATGGCTGACTTTGATATGTCAATGTTCAATCAGGGCGACTATCAGAAGGCTCTTAGCAAGAACATCATTTCACAGGCTATCACAAAGGTGCTTTATCCTAACGATAACCACGCAGAGGGCAAGTCACTCAGACTCAGACAGCAGTATTTCCTTTGCGCTGCTTCTATCGGAGATATCGTAAATCAGCACATGAGCGTTTACGGCACACTTGACAATCTCCATGAAAAGGTAGCTATCCACATCAACGATACTCACCCGACACTTGCTATCCCAGAACTTATGAGAGTTCTTCTTGATGATTGCGGCTATTCATGGGACAAGGCTTGGCACATCGTTACGAACACATTTGCATACACAAACCACACTGTAATGCCTGAGGCTTTGGAGAAGTGGGACTGCAACCTCCTCAAGAGCGTTTGCCCTAGAATCTTCTCTATCATCATCGAGATAAACGAGCGTTACTGCAAGGATCTTTGGGAGAGATACAAGGATCAGGCTAAGGTTTCACATATGTCTATCGTTGAGGACAACAAGGTGAAAATGGCTACACTTTGCGTACACGCTTGCCACAGTGTAAACGGCGTTGCAAAGATACACTCTGAAATCATCAAGAAAGAAACATTCAAGGACGAGTATCTTGACACACCAACAAAGTTCAAGAACGTTACAAACGGTATCGCATACAGAAGATGGCTTTATCAGTCTAACGAGGGTCTGACAGATCTTCTTTGCGAGAAGATAGGCGACGGCTTCCTCAAGAATGCCGCTGAGCTTTCAAAGCTTGCTGTATTCAAGGACGACAAGGACGTTCTTGACAGACTTGCAAAGATCAAGCTTGACAACAAGAAGAGTTTTGCAAAGTATGTAAAGAATCAGTATGGCGTTGTTCTCAACACTGACTCTATCTTTGACGTTCAGGTAAAAAGACTTCACGAATACAAAAGACAGCAGCTCAATGCTTTGAACATCATTGCACAGTACAACTACCTCAAGGCTAATCCAAACGCTGATTTTGTACCAAAGACATATATCTTTGCTGCAAAGGCTGCTCCTGGCTACTACATGGCAAAGCAGATCATCAAGCTTATCTGGAACATTTCTCAGGAGCTGAAGAAGGACAAGAAGCTCAACGAGAAGCTCAACGTTATCTTCCTTGAGGACTACAACGTATCACTTTCTGAGATACTCATGCCAGCGGCAAACATCTCTGAGCAGATCTCACTTGCTGGTACAGAGGCTTCAGGTACAGGTAACATGAAGCTTATGATAAACGGTGCTATCACACTGGGTACTCTTGACGGTGCGAACGTTGAGATACACGAGCAGGTAGGCGACGACAACATCATCATCTTCGGTATGAACGTTGACGAGGTAAACGCTTGCAAGTCAGGCTACAAGCCTATGGACATCTACAACTCCAACGCAGTTGTTAAGCAGGCTATCGACACACTTCAGTACGGCATCAACGGACAGCAGTTCAACGAGATCGCTGACAGCCTGAAGAACTCTGACCCATACATGGCTCTCAAGGACTTCGATTCTTACCAGAAGGCACAGGCTTACGCTTCTGAGTGCTACAAGGATCAGACAAAGTGGCAGAAGATGAGCCTTGCAAACATTGCAGGCGCAGGCATTTTCTCCGCAGACCGTTCTGTTGAGGACTACGCTAGAGATATTTGGGGTCTTTCAAAGTAATTTATTAATACAAAAAATTATCGGACAGTTGCTTGGTGCGACTGTCCGTTTTTTTGTATATATACGTAATTCATGAAACGATAAATTTGTAAGACCACAAGATGAGTGAAAGGAACGGGACGCAGAGGGCGTCGTCCCCTACATGGTTCGAGCGATGTTTATACAATGTGAAAATCAACATAAATAGTGACGTGCGAGAAAAGCGGGCTGTCGGGGGCGCCAGCCCCTACATTGTTTGTGCGATGTTTATTCAATGTGAAAATCAACATAAATAGTGACGTGCGAGAAAGGCGGGCTGTCGAGGGCACCAGCCCCTACATTTTTTTAACACACAAAAAAGGACGGCTTTTCTTCACCGTCCTTTTGATTTCTAATTTAGTCCCCGTCAGCAAGTGCAAAATCTATCTTGCCGGAGTTTACATTTGCGTTTATCACCTTTACTCTGATAGGGTCGCCCACACGATATTCCATTCCGTTTGTGAGGTTTTTCAGGCTCACCATATCGTCGCAGACATATTCGCCGTCAGGCATATTGTCGGTATGAAGAAGTCCCTCGCAGGTGTCAGGAAGTGCGATAAACAGACCGAACTCAACGGCTGAAACCACTGTTCCCTGAAACTCCTCGCCGATATGAGCGTTCATATACTCAGCCTTGTAGCAATCCTCACAGCTTCGCTCCACCTGCATTGCGGTAAGCTCTGTCTTTGTGGACTGGTCAGCTGAGGCGTAAACGAACTTGTTGAACTTTGTGGCGCACTCCTCTGCACTGCTGCCACTGAGAAAAGCTGACATTATTCTATGGATAGTCAGGTCAGGGTAACGTCTGATAGGCGAGGTGAAGTGGGCATAATCCTCCAGCGCAAGTCCGAAGTGACCCACAGGCTCGGTGGAATATCTTGCCTTTGACATACTCCTCAGAACGATATTGTTCATGATAAGGTCGATATCAGTACCCTTTGCGGCTTTGAGTATCTCCGACATATCCCCAGGGCAAGCCTTTTCGCCCAGCTTATACTGGACGTTGAGCTTGACAAGCGCTTCTCTCAGGGATTCAAGCTTCTCGTCTGACGGCTCTTCGTGGATACGATAAACGAACGGCAGGTTATTATCCATGCCAAATCTTGCGGCACACTCGTTTGCAACAAGCATGAAGTCCTCTATTATCTCCTCGCTTCTTCCACGGGTACGCCTCTCAACGCCCACGCAGATATCCTCGTCATTGATGATAAGCTTGCTCTCAGAGGTTTCAAGCTCAGGACAGCCACGGTTTTTCTTGTTCTTGTACAAAATATCCGCAAGCTCCTTTATAACAGGAAGCTGACCTGAAACTTCGGCATATTTTTCTTTAAGTTCAGCATCGTCACTGCCTGCCAAAAGTGAGTTTATCTCGGAATAAACGCCCTTTACACGGGAACGGATAACAGTTTTTGCAAACTTATACTCGGTGATATTGCCCTGCTTGTCAAGCTCACAAAGACATGAGAACGCAAGTCTGTCCTCCTGGGGATTAAGGGAGCAGATGCCGTTTGAAAGCTCCTTCGGGAGCATTGGGATAACTCGGTTTGCGTAATAAACGCTTGTGCCACGTTTGAAAGCTTCGTTATCCAGCTGTGACTTCGGCTGAACATAGTGGGAAACGTCGGCAATGTGAACGCCAAGGAGATAACCTGTTTTGGTTCGTTCAACAGAAATTGCGTCGTCGATATCCTTTGTATCTGCACCGTCAATGGTGAATATCGGCTTGTCACGGAGGTCAAGGCGGCCCGGTATCTCCTCTTTTATCCTTGAATAATCGGACACTTCCCTAGCTTCATAGATGACCTCGCTTGGGAAAACAGGGGTCAGACCATTGACCTCAAGGACGCTCATTGCGCATGCAGAGGCTTTCATGGAACTTCCATAGCTTGAAACTATCTCGCAGACGTGTTCAGAGTGCCTGTTTCCACGCTTTGTGACCTGCGCCACCACCTTATCGCCCTCGTGAAGCTCAAGCCTCATAGGGTTCTCAAAGGTCATTGCATATTTTGACAGCATATCAGGAACTATTTTCAGCACGCCGAACTCGCTCACAAGCTCTCCTGTGAACTTGGCAAAATTCTCCTCTACGATGCTCATGACCTCGCCCTCGGTGCAAGCACCCTCGCCCTTGAACGTCCTCACAAGGACGATATCGTGTGGCATTGCGCCTTTGAGGTACTTGCCCACAACAAAAATTTCCTCGTCAGTGTCAAGATTTTTCACAAAGCCGTAAGTCTTATTGAGCCTTACCACCTCGCACTTGACGAATTTCTTAGGGTCAACGAGCCTTATGCCGAATTTATCTTCCATTATCTCGCCGTTTTTCTTCATTTTGTCAACGGCTTTTGTGAATTTTTCAAACTCAAAGCCCTTTCCTCTGCATGATCTCAGCAATTCTTTGAAAGTCAGCGGCTTCTTGCCTGCTTTTTTTAACTTTGAATATATTATTTTTCTATAATCTAACTTCATAAATTTCCTTTCTTTTTACTTATATTCCAACGCTATGTATTCATCTCTGAACACAAAGCCCATTTTCTGTGCTATTGAAAGCGAGGTGAGATTTCGTGCGTCCCAGTGAGGTGTAAGCCCACGGCGTACACATTCCAGCAAAAACGCCGCCGCAGTTATCTGTGCAAGACCTTTCAGACGGTATTCTTTACGTGTTGAAACTTCTATCTCAACGCCTTTATCGTAGTATGAGAACGCAGAAGTTCCGCTGACTATCCTGCCATTATCAGTGAGCACATATCCGAAACCATGGGCTGAAAAGTCCGCAAAGTCTTTAAAATTGCACACAAAGGACTCCGACCACTGCTCTGCCAAGGCTTTCTTATAAAGTTCTTCATCTATCATTGACAGTTTAAGCTGTCCCATATTTTGTGCTCTTGATAATGTTTCACGCAGTTTGTCGGTATCAAAGTCGTTTTCAGGCGGACAGGTGTGATATCTTTTGACTATTTTAAGCTGTCCGTCGCAGGCACACAAGGCTTTTGCAAGCTCCTCGCTGTCAGGAACTATGACTGCGTTTTTGTTATCGCTGCAAAATTTGAGCATATCAGTCCCAAAGCTTTTGTCACCTGCGGCAAAATAAAAGTCGCCGCAGCATATGACCGCCGCAGTTGGTGCGGTGGTATCGTCGCAAAAGGCATTGCCGAAAATGCCGTCAAAATATGAAAACATCAGCGAGTCATAAAGATCCGCAAAAAGCGGTCTTATCTTATTCTTTACACCGTCTGCACATTTCATTACATTCTTTTCCCCATTCTTACTTTCTGCAAAGAAAAAGCCCTGCACGGAGCAGGGCGGGTAATTATTTCTTGATCTGATAAATAATATTTACAGCAAGAGTTATCACGAATATCAGTATCGCACTTATCCTTGTCAGTCTGTTAAGCTTAGCGTCCTTGGTGTTTGAACCGTTCTTTCCATAGAAAGAATCGTTATATCCACCGCCGATAGCAGATGTAAGACCCTGCTCTTTGGTGTCCTGCGCAAGAACTACAAGTATGATAACGAGGCTGGCTACGATCAGCAGTGCGCCTGCAACGATCTCAATTACGCTCATTTTTGTTCCTCCAAAACATAATTATACATTTTAATATATTATAGCACACATCTTCTCAGATTGCAAGGGGTTTTCAGAATTTTTTCAATTCTTTTTCTTTTTATCGGTGCTTTCAGCCTTTGAGGTGGTATCTTTCTGCTTCTCCACCTGCTGGATAACTGTGACGTTTGACACGTCAAGACGTTTTTTCAGAAGCTCTGTGACAGTTTCAAGCTGTTCATCTGTAAGAGCCTTTTTCTCATAAAGCACCACTGTTACGCCATTAACTGTTGTGGGCGAGCCTACTGCATGGCTGCTCATGTGACCGCCTGCCGCTCCTGTTATGTTGGGATAAACGATAGCAAGCTCCTCGGCGATATCGCTCATGTCTATATCATAGCTCTGATAGCTGTCAAGCTGTGCCTTCAGATTTTCATTCTCAGCTTTAAGGTCGTCGTTTTCTTTCTGCGCAAGCACCTGTGCCACCTTGTTCTGTGTTTCCTCATCGTCGGCATTCTTTTCAAGCATCTTTTCGACCTCGTCAGCGGTAACACCGCTTTCCACCTCGGTCTGTGTTATCACAAGCTTATAATCACCCAATCCGAAAGCTTTCAGCTCGCTTTGAAGCGCCTTTGTATCGGCAGTGCTTATCTTCTTGCCGAGAAGTGCCACTTCTATCATACGTTTATCGGTATCTATTGTTTTCTGCACTATCTGAGTGCCGTCAAAGTCAAAATTCTCGGTGATAAACTTCTCTGCACTGCTGTTATCCATTGTCTTTTTCACAATATCATAGCCAAGATAAATACTAGGCAGCATGGTAATAACTGTGATAAAAGCGATATTTCTGTGTATCTTTTTCAAAGCCTTCGGGGAAATATCGTTACCGTGAGGCAGCCTTAAAAGCTTCAGCACAACGATAGCCGCAAGGCAGATGAAAAAGCTGTTTATGAAAAAGAGATACAATGCTCCGCCGAAATAGTCCAGGCGGTGTCTTGCCAAGCCGTAGCCTGCGGTACAAAGCGGCGGCATAAGTGCTGTTGCGATAGCCACGCCTGGGATAACGTTGCTTTTCTCCTTACGGGTCTGACCTATTATGCCGGCAAGTCCGCCAAAAAGGGCAATAAGAACGTCCCAAGCTGTAGGTGTGGTTCGGGCGAGAAGCTCGGAGGAGGCTGTGGTGATAGGTGAGATAGTAAAGTAAATAGTCGAGGTGATAAGGCAAATGACCACCTGTATGCCAAGTCTTATTGCCGCACCCTTTGAAAGAGTCAGGTCATTGGTGGCGATTCCGTAGCCTATGGCTGTTATACCGCCCATAAGAGGTGAGATGAGCATAGCACCGATTATAACGGCGGTGGAGTTCATATTCAGACCTATGGAGGCTATAAGTATGGCAAGCATGAGGATACACATATTAGTACCCTGAAGCTTTGCGCCGGATATTATCGTATTATGTATCTCATCAGGGTCAGCCATATCCCAGCGCAGACTGAACATATTTCTAAGCCCTTGTATAAATCTGCCTTCCTGTAATTTCAAATCCCAGACCTCCTCTGCTTATTTTACTGCACCCCATGCGATGTTCTGCAAACGCCTTGCAGAATCGGTAGTGCCTGCGCCTGTCTGCTGGATAAAATATAGTATGCAGAGCTGTTCTTTTGGGTCAAGGCTGAAATAGCAACCCATCCAGCCGTCCCAGCCGAAAGAGCCTTCCGACTGTATAAGACCTGCGGCGGCAGGGTCTTCAAGGATACGCATGAAGTTGCCGTAGCCGTGACCCTTTGTACTGTCCCAGTTAAAGGTCTTACGCTGTTCAGTGGTCAGACCGTTTCGTGCCATGAACTCGACAGTATTTCTGCCAAGTATTCTCACGCCGTCAAGCTCGCCCTTGTTCATAAGCATTTTGGCAAACTTTGCATAGTCCTCTACAGTGGAAACAAGACCTGCTCCGCCCGACTCAAAGGCAGGGGGTACGGTATAGTCAGTAAGACAAAGATGAAAGTGAGTGAAAGGCTCGTTTCCGCCATTTTTGTATTCATAGCACTGGGCAAGTCGGCTGTACTTTTCCGCCGGGATATAAAAGCCTGTATCGTTCATACCGAGAGGTTCAAAGATCTCTTTTCTAAGAAAATCTCCGAACTTCATGCCGGAAACTACCTCGATAACAGCACCCATGATGTCAGCAGATGCACCGTACATCCACTTTTCACCAGGGGTGAACATAAGAGGACACTTGCCCATTTCTTTGGCAAAGCTCACAGTATCCAGAAGCTTTTCGCCCTTGAGATATTTTTCAGACTGCTCGCCCCAAAGCGCACCCATTTTCTGACCTGCAGGAGTGCCGTCAGGATAAGGGATACCGGAAGTCATTGTGAGCAGGTCGCCGATAGTGATGTCCCTGTCAGCAGGACGCTCGCCGTTCTCATCAAGGACCACAGGGTCGGAGAACTCAGGGATAAACCACTTGAGCGGGTGACGAGTGTCGAGCAAGCCACGCTCGATAAGTATCATTGCGGCAGCGGCTGTAACAGGCTTTGACATAGAAAAAAGTCTGAAAATGCTGTCAGTTTTCATAGGGATATTTTTCTCCTTGTCAGCAAGACCAAAGCTTTTGAGATAGACAGTTTCGCCTTTATGGATAACGCTGAGAACTGAGCCTGAGAAAACACCCTTGGTTATCTCTTTTTGTGCAACAGCATCGAGATATTTAAAATTTTCGTACATGATAGACCTCCGTGTTATGATGTTTGATATATAGGATTATAACACAGTTCGGGTGGAAATGCAAGATTTTGTGTGGCAACAAGAAAAATCCGCCACCATAAATGATAGCGGATTTGGGTGCAGGGACACGTCCCCTACATTGTAAAGTTTACAAACAAACTTATTGAGCGGGACTGAAGTTTGATAACAAAAAAGCCATGACGGGAAATGCCCGTCACGGCGAGCATCAAAACCCTCCAAGCGTATCATACCTATGGGCGGGAGCAAAAAAAATCCGCTACCATAAATGATAGCGGATTGGGTGCAGGAGCAAGCTCCTGCTGGCGGAGATGGAGAGATTAAATATACCACTTCACACCACTTTTTATTGCTTTATAAAATTGCTTGTAAACCACGCATTTACGTCATTTAAGCCGTTTCATTTGTTCCGCATTTCGCAAGCATATATTTACAATTCAGCTTTATCGTGTATAATTCGTGTACGCAAAACGTCAAGCATTGAGATGTATTACTTGTGCTGAAACGGCATATTTAGGCGGTTTTAGAGTTGGTATAACTTTTTGAAGTCTGGTGGTGCGGACTTTAAAAAAGTTGCATATTATAGTGTCACTACATTTTGTATCCAATTCGTAACTTTTGTAATTTAATATCAATTGATAGTACTTGACAAGTATGATATAATTATGAGTAGAAGAATAATTAAAGGAGTTATATGTAATGCCAGAGAAACTCGAAAAAAGATTATATGATAGGTTTTTAGTTAATACTGTCAATAACTACTCTCAAGCTTCAAAAAACAAGATTAAAGATTTAATGATAAAAAAAAGCATCGTAACTGTTGATGAACAAATATCATTCGGAGAAGATGTTCAAAATATTTATATTGGAGAGAAAAATATTGATACGTTTGTTAAATCTTCTATTAGTGAACACAATTTAGCTTATTTTTATGAATATTGGGAATACACTAAGTTGTACAAATATTCTATACCTCTGTATTTTGAAGGAGATATAAAAAACGCAATAGAACAGAACACATCTTCTATCCATAAATTTGATTTTCAAATGCATGATTCTTTAATGTATCAATTTGGCACATCAATAGACGAGAGCCTGTGTAGCTACTATGAAGAAGGATCATATATCTATTTAAAATTGTTAATTCAAAAAAATTACCCTGATCCAGTGACTTATGAAGCAATTGATTATAGGTATCCCATTATTTTAGCTATACAGCAAGATTTAAACCTAATTGAAATTCGTTATGATTCACTTAAATTTGACAGATATTCTTCCAATAATACACAAGTATATATTATGTCAATGGTCAGTGATGTAATAAAATGGATTAAAGAAAATCTTGGTATAAAGGTTTTCTCCATTAATGCTTTAAAAACAATAGACATTTTGAAAGAAGATACTAGTGGTAAGGTTAAAATTTTCAAACAACTAATGGAATTGAAGTCTGGTGGTTCCGCTGAGCTCCAAGCTTCAAATACAAGCGATTGTGTTTTGCCTTTCATAGGTGAATTAAGAGAATTAATGGAAGAAAACGAAAAATTATTTGATTCATCACCAGAAATTGCAAGACTAATTACTAATTATCTTGAAGAAAAAGAAGCTACATCAAATTATCCTTACATATATGCAAAATGGATTAATCCTGTTGCATCTGAATGCTATGTTGTAAAAATAATATTTGAGAGTTATATAAACAATCTTGTTCTACTTCAACATATTACCTCAAATTGCAAACTTTTAAGAATGGAGCGAATGAATAATGCAATTGAATATCTTTTCCAAAGTGGCTCCTTTGTGCAAGGAAAAGAGTTATGACTATAGCTCTTTAATTGAATTTTTCAATAAATATTATAAATCTAAAGACTATATATATCCAAGTGCTGTACATCGCAAACTTTTGATTGACATAAGGGATATTTATGATTTTTTAGAAGTTTGTGTTTCTGAACAGATTGTCACACAATATTTCGAAATCTATTGTCCTATATGCAATAGGTATACGAATAACATATATTCGGAATTTTCTTCAATTCCAAATGTAGTTCATTGCATAAATTGTGACGAAAATAATAACGGCGAAATTGTTAATCCGTCTAAATTTGCAGTAATCATATATATGGTGAATTAAATATGAGCTTAGAGCAAATAGAAGCAACTATGGAAGAAGAAGGATACACTATTGGTGATTTACTTCAAAGTCAAGTGAAAAAAAATTCATCTTTGTTGTATCTTAATCCCGAACAAAAAAATAAACTATTAGATATGATTAAAGATGTCAAAACCTCAAATAGTAATAGTGATAAAGGAAAATCACTAGAAAATATGGTTGAATTTCTAATCAGTAATAATAAATGTTTTTTTGATATAATAAGGAATAGAAGGACATCCACAAATGAAGTGGATTTTATTGTTAATTGGTCAGAGAAAGCTAGAATGCAAAATTTACATAATGCTTTTGATTTTTTGTCTAACGGCTTTATTGGCGAATGTAAAAACCATACTCAGAAGCCAAACGTTACATACGTCGGCAAATTTATATCATTGACTATGATTTCAAAACAGAGCATAGGTGTTCTATTCTCAAATTTAGAAATAACAGGGCGTAATAATTGGGATGCTGCTAAAGGTTTAATAAGAAAAGTAGCACTTAACAAAGAAATTTACATTCTTGATATAAATTTGTTAGATATCGAGAAAATTGCTAATGGTGAAACAAGTTTACTAAATCTTCTGTACGCCAAATATTGTTCTTTAAAAAATGATATTGATTATAATTGCTACATTAAGCCACATGCTAATGAGGGCAAAATATAACAAAAACAGCCGCCTCAGATTACTCCGAGACGGCTGTCTTACTACCTACTTGATTTTAATTTTCTGCCCCACATAAATGAGATTAGCGTTCTTAATGCCATTGTCCTTGACAAGCTTCGCAACAGTGGTCTTGTAACGCCGTGCGATGCCCGAGAGCGTGTCTCCACGCTTTACAGTATAAGTCACTGTCTTCTTGGTGTGGCTTGCAGACGGCTTTGTGGTCGAGCTGGTGGTCTTCTTGAAGCCGTTTAAGCCTGCTGTCTTGATCTTCGCAGGATAGTCCACATAGCAGATATCCATATCAACCTTGCCGCTGATACCGCTGACCTTGCCGCTGCTTGTGTACTGCCACATACCATATGTTCTGCCGTAGTTGCAACGTGAGCCGTACTCAGCGACCCACAGAGCGTATCTCTTAGCGACGTAGGCAGATATGTACTGCTGTAAAGGCGAGCGGCTGATATACAGTCCTGCCCAATAGCCTGCGTGTTCAAGTGCATTGCAGAAAGTCTTGACAAGGCTGTTGCAAAATGCTCTGCCCTTTGCGAACTGTGAACGTTCCTCAAGGTCAAAGTATATCGGATACTCAAACGTCTTGCCCTTGATAGCGTTGATACAAGTCTGAGCCTCTGCCTTTGCTTCCTCAACAGTTGCCGCATAGCTGTACCAGTAAGCACCGACTTTTAGCCCTGCCGCCTTTGCTGCCTTGTAGTGCCTCTCGAAATATGGGTCTTTCTGATTAGCGTACTTGCCGAAGCCTGCACGAATGATAACGAAATCGACCCCCGAAGCCTTGACCTTCTTGAAGTCAATGTTCTGCTGATACTGCGAAACGTCAATGCCTTTAAATGTCTTTGCCATAAAATTACTTCCTTTCTAAATCTTCAATGCGGTGGTTTGCGACCTTTATCTGTTCAGCGACCACCGCATAATCCTGTTCCAGCTTGTACGTCCGAGCGATAACGGAATTGTGCTTGTCCACACGCTCAGACAGCTTGTCTATCTTGTACTCAATGAGCTTTTGGCTGTCGTACTGTGCCTGTTGCATAGTCTTACGGCTGTTAGATGCTATAACGAGCTGACACATTACCGCCGAAGCCGCCGTTATCAGTGCAACGATAATTGCTTCCGTCACTCGCCGTCACCGCCTTTCTTTGCCGACTGCGTGCCGAAGTAGAACGATATCACCACAGTAAACACTGTGATGAACTGCTCTGCTGAAATCGTGCGTCGAAGTGCCAACACGCAAAACACCGCTGTCAAGAACAGTGTTACAATGGACTTTACATCAATGAGTTTCGCTAACTTCTGCTTCATGGTATACCTCCTTTGTTATCATCTCATACTCCTCCTCCGTGATCCACTTGCCAACAGCGGCGCGTACCATAGCAACCGACCACAAACGGCTGTCATAGTATCTCTTGACCTTTGCATAATTCTTACTCATCGCCGCTCACCTCCAACTCAACACCGTTCAACATAGCCAGAAAATCGACATTTGCCTTTATTCTGTCTATCTCGGTGACTTTGGGTTTACGGAAATTGTCTTCCGTCAGTCCTGCGGCTTTCAGCATTTCTTCTTGTAAATTTGTCATACGCTACCTCCTATCTCTGACAGCTTAACGATATACTCTTCCTCACTAGGTACTGGTATGCGATAGCTGTCGTTGCCGTTTTTGAATGTTACTGAACCGCCTGCCTCTACCTCGATGTTACGCAGAAAATCATCGTCAATCAGGGTTGAAATATCGGTGACGATTGGGGATTCCAATTCGTAATACAGCACTACACCCTGCATAGCCTGCTGGAATGCAGCTGCATCGGTGTAGAACGTATCGTTGACATAGATATACCCATCAACGCTAGCATTAGTCGTTATACCTGTTACACTGGTTTTGCCCCACATATCATTCTGCGTTTTTGTTGAATATTTTGAACAGAGGATGTTTGGCGGAACGTTATAATTCTTTGTCAGTTTCTGCCCTTTAACTTGCGATGTTTGAAAACTTACTTTTCCGCTGTTACCTGCAACCCAGTTCACAGTCCCTAAATCCACAATTTGTACGCACTGATAGTATTTTTTATTCTCATAGTCAACGTAGCTTCGTACCGTTCCTGCTGACCAGCCGTAGCCAGGCAGATTGCGGATAGCTTCTAGTATATGGTAAACGTTGCTGTGGTAGGGGGCGTAGGTTCCCGAACTGCCTGTTATCAACGCTATATCATTCTTGTAAACATTGCCATATTGTGGCGGAAGCGTGAAACGTACATAGAATGCGTTTAATGGGGTTATAAATGCTCTGTTTGGGTAGACAATTTGCCCGTTGTTGTCGTTATAGCCAATGTATTTCTTGTTAATGTCATAAAATCTGGTTTTCACATTTTCAAATGCGGTGCTACCTGCGTATGCGAAAATATAGGTTGACTTTGGGATAATCGGTGTATAATTTTTTGAGCGAATCACAGTTGGGGCGGTTGAATCTGCCCCAGTTTCAGAATCAATCGAACCCTCTTCCCATATCTCGTCCCACAAATTTCGTCCCTGAACCACAACGCTCTCTGTATCTGCAGTTATAATCTCACCACTGTTATACTGGTAATAATCATTAGGGAACATTTTCTCGAATTCTTCCACTGTGCTAGGTTCGTTGCCTACGCCAAACATGGCGGTGAGGTCAAATAGCTGTGGTGTGATTTGAAAATTCACAGTAACATCATCGTCAAGACGTAATCGCATTTCTATAGCGTTGTCTGCATTTGTAAATATTATACCTTTACCGTATTCGTAGAACCTTTTGTCTGTTTCAGATTCGTTATTATAAAAACCATTAAAACTAGATAATCCAGTTGTATTACTAGCATGGGAATGGAAAAGATATTTGTGCCCTATAATTGCCGTCTGAACAGGTACAATTCTTAGAAAAACTACATTTGTTGACGTTCCACTTATCTGTAGCGTTTTGTCGGTTAGCTTCACTCCTGTAACACTCGCGCTTGTTGTCTCTATCAGTTGTGCTACCAGCTGATTCCACACGATAGACCTACCGCCAACAGACTTGACCGACATCAACTTACCGCCCGTAGGAATAGTCTTTGCGTATGCGGTTTCGCTATCAGTTTCAAATTTGTGTGTCACACCGTTGCCCATGTCATACAACGCATTTACCCTACGTTGCAGTTCCTTGTCCGTCAGCTTTATGTTAGATATATCAGCTGTATTCTCGGCAATCTTTGCAACTGCAGTCACATAATCATCTGGCAAACTGTCAGCCACCGCCTGTGCTGTCTGTGCGGCGGTTTCAGCGGCAGTTCTGTCCTCTGCGACCTTAGTGGCGTTTTCTGCCACTGTAGCCTTATCAGCTGTCACCTGCGTTGCCATATCCTGCACCGCCTGTCTGTCTGCCGTAGTGCTGTCAGCGCAGGTCTTAGCGGTTTTAGCGTATCCCGCCGTTATGGTCTTGTCAGCTTCGGTTTGCTGTGCCGATGCAGATGCTTGGGCTGCTGATACCTTGGCACTATTCTGTGATTTAACTGCCTCAGCACGTGCAGTTTCTGCGCCCTGTCTAGCAGTTTCAGCCTGTGTTGCGGACGTTTCAGCAGATGCCTTTGCGGTTTCCGCACGGTTTGCTGCCTGCGTTGCCGTGTCAGCTGACAATCCTGCGTTTGTGGCAGATTTAGTGGCGTTATTTGCCGCTGTAGTAGCTGTGTCTGCGGCGGTGACGGCTGTCTGCATATCTGCGTGCGCCTGTTTACCTATGGCGTCTATGCGGTCTAGTGCGTCAGTTGCCACACTTGGTGACGGTACTGCATTATCGCCTATAGCCGCACCTATTCGCAATCTGAATATGCGTGATTTCTTCACCAGCACATATTCATCACCTGACAGCTTCGTCGCCGCTATCTGACAGCTGACTGTCTGCGCTGACCGTAAGATATCTGCGGTAGGTGTCCACTGTCCGCCTGTGATATCGACCTCGTACTGAACACCATCGCCGTAGTCGATAGTCAGCACATAGCGGTCTGCACCATCTATCTCCATGCCCTCGACCGATACAGGACGGGCATTCGTTTCACCAACATAGCCCAAAAGGGCGGTGTTCAGCGTTACTTCATAATCTGCATTTAATGTTATCGTCATTTAATTACCCCTCTTTACTCTATTGCAATGTAATCAACATAGTATGTTCCTGTCGGGACATTTACTGTTGACCCGTTATTAGCTCCCATGCAGACGTTCAGATAGTACGACTTTCCCGAACCACTAACGTGGGTGCAGAACGTCTTGTATGGTGTTGGTATGTCTGTCTGCCGTAGTGTTGCTATAACCTGCTTAGGCACAAAATTCAGTCCAAGCGGTATCCTCATCAGCGCATTTGCTCCCGTCATCTCGTGTTCCACAGTGCCATAGTGTATCTTGCCGGCTCGGCTCAGTATCTCATCGATTTCCTCGCCTGCGTGTTGCATCGGATAATCGTTTTCGGTGATATCCTGCGCCAATGTCAAATTTTCATCAGCCATTATCTCGCCCCCTTAAAGCTGTTCTTCCACCGACAGACCCACCGCAGAAATATCGGCTGAAAGTCCGCCGTCAAAGTTGAATCCTATGTTAGTTATTGGTATATCGTAGCTTTCGCCGCTTTCGCTGACGTATGTTATCACGTCACCGACGTCAAATCGTGGGTCGCCAAGGCGGTGAAAAAGCTCCGTTGTATACCACGAAAAGCCGCCTATCCTATGCCATAATGACCGCAGCAGCGACATTGTCATATACGGATTTTCAAACTCCAGCACACGCCCTGCCGAGCCTGTGGTGTTGCCCAGCCGCAGAGTTTCGCTGTCGCTGACCTTGCAGACAATGCCTGCGAGGATATTCGGACGTTCTCCCAGTGTTGGCAGGTCGATAGTGTTGTTGTCCAGTATCTTCACGCTCGAGCCGTACCATTTGCGGACGTATCTGCCGTATCGGTCAACAAAACCGAATTCGCCTTGTGCCGAGGCGATGTAGCTGAGCATCTGCCGCATTGTGGTGTCTTTGGGTATAGAGCTTATTTTGAAGTCGAAGTTTGCGGTCTTTAGGCGTATATGCCCCTTGCCATAGAGCCTTGCTCCGCCCTTTACACGCAGCTTTGCAGGGATGGTGTAGTCGTTGCCGTTTTGAAGTCCCAACTGCTTGCAGATATCGTCCTCGATAGCTTTGCTCCACGCAGGCAGGGTGACTTTTGGCTTGTAGACCTTGTCGGAAAAATACAACCTATCTGCAAAAGTGACCTCAGTATTTCCGCCCGACTTTTTCGATTTGACACAAGTAAACCGTCCGAGCGGTATTCTCTCTCCGTCAAGCACCTCTCCAAGCTTGCTTATCTGCTCAACTGTCAGCTTTGAAAGTTCTGCGTAGGTGTAGGCTTCCAGGGTGGAGTAGGTGGTTTCGCTGGTAAAGTCCGCAAGGTAGAAATACATTGCGTATTCTTTGCCGAGAAAGTTCTCTGAACTGTCTGCAATGCTGAGCTGCCAGGACTGCGAACACACGGCGCCCAGCTCTATATCGTCGGAAATGCTTGTGGATTGCATCGTACTTGTGCCGGAAGTTATCCGATCTCCCATAATCACCTCGCCCTCTGCATTCTCTATCCACAAACGCCAAGTACGGCAATAGCTCTCGATACGCTGTGCCACAAGCTCCCCTGTTTTGTACATTCAAACGCCCCCTTACTGCATTATCAAGTCCACCGCAACGCCTTTGCAGAACTGCTTGTTCTCATCCCAGCCGAAAACCTCATAGGTGGGGTCGCCTGCATAAACGTCAAAAGTGCTTTCATGAAATGTCTCATCAAGGAGCGTGATACTGAAAAACGGACTGTCAACGTTGGAGATATACTCATTGAGTTTTGCCGTCTCCTCGCCTGTGAGATGATACCATTTCAACGTGACAGTTTTCTTTATGGCTCTTATATCGCCCACCATTTTGCAGTTAGCCGTCCGCCCTGCATTGTTCGACCATATCTTGTTGTTTGTAAAGCTCACTTCCGCAGGTGTGGCGACCCTTTCGCTGCCGAATATAAGTCCTCTGCTTTTCATTTTCTGCACCTCCTATGCCCTTATTGGCGACCTGCCGTTGCGCTTGATATAGTCGTTGATATCATCAATAACTATCTGTGTGATAGTCCTGCCATTGAGCGTAAGCGGTATGGTAACGCTTATCTTCTGATTTCCGCCTGCTCCGCCGTAAGACACAAGAGCCTGCAAAACAGCCTGCGTGATAGTATCAAGCGGTGCCTCGATATTCGTGCCACGCTTCTGATCGCCCAGAACTGCAAGGAATTCAGAGTTCGGCGGTATTACTGCACCTTGGGCAAGTTTGGGTATTTCGGGGATATCAATTTGGCTTAGGTCAAAGCCAAATGTCTGACCGCCAAGATCACCGGGAAGCCAATCAGGTGTTGTGAAGCTCAGCTCGTTTATGCCGTTGATTATCCAATTCAAAGCGTCCTCAACTGCACCTGTCAGACCATTTATAAGCCCGATTATCAAATTAATAGGTGTTTTTGCTATGTCAACAAGTGCGTCCCATACGCCTTTGAAAATCTTCTTTACACCCTGCCAAGCTTTTTTCCAATCACCGGTGAACACTCCCGCTATGAACAACACAACGCCTTTAAGTGCTGAAATGATGTTTTTCACGGCGTCAATTATATTGCTTATGACATTGCCCACTGTCTTTATTATCTTGCCAAGCACACTGCTGACTATCGGTCCGAGTATGCTCACAAGCCAGTTCACAACAGGTGCTATGGCTTTGTTGTAAATGCTCAGAACGCTTGTGATAAGTGTTCCAACAAAGTCAAGAAACTCGTCAAGAAGAGGTTTCAAATGCTCCGTCCAAACGCTGTCAGCCACGTCCATGAGCTTGTCAAACACAGGTTTCAAGACTGTTTCCCACAGGGTGAGGAATACGTTCTTTGTGGTGGTCATACCCTCGTTTATGCCGTCAAATATAGGCTGTCCCCACTCGTTCCAAAAGTCAGAAATGCTCTGCCAAGTATCGCACCACAGTGTTTTCAAGGCGTTCAACACGGGCTGTGCAACGCCGTTCCACAAGGTATCGAAGATCTCTTTTATGTTGTCAAACAGTACGCCTAGCGTGTTCCATACCTGCGTGCCAAAATCCGCCATTAGGGGTAATCCTACAGTGAGAAAGTTTTGCAGTATAGGGAACACTGCCACATTCCAGATATCAGAAAACACCTTGTTGAAGCTGTCAAAAAGTCCTATGCCTATCTTGCCAAGCGTGCTGAAAGCGGTCTGCATAAGCGGAGTAAAATCGTTTATAAAATAAGCTTTGAGCGGTTCGGAAAGCGACATTATATCACTGAAAACTCCGCCGAGTATCTGAGCAAGTTCAATGCTCTCTCTTTCAAGTCCGCTCCATATATCGGCGAAAATAGGCTTAAAATTCTTATCAAGATAGTCTGCAAGCTTTTCAAACTGAGTTCTTACTGATTTGAAAAAGTCAGACAGCTTTTTATTTGCCTTTCCTGTATCCACCTCAACGCTAGTCCCGGAAGGCTGCATTATCTCCCCAGCTCCGCTGACCCCATTGCTGTCTGACTTGCTCTCATCATTCAGCTTGTTCATCTGGTCAAAGCTTGCAAGAGATCCTTCCTGTGCCTCTTGAGTCTGTTGTGCATTGTCGGCTATATCGCTGTAATTATCCGCCGCCTGAGAGGTGCTTTTCACTATGCTTTGAGCCTCGTCTGCACTGTTGCTTAGTTCAAAGCCGAACGCCTCTGAAAGTGCCCTCGCTGCCCTCTGTGCTAAAGCTATGAGCTGCGAAAGCAGACTGTTTATCGCCTTGACAGCAGGCAGAAGAACGTTCATCAGCACAGTGCCGATAGTTGCTCCGAACTCTTTCCATTGCTCAGAGAGTATTCTAGTTTGGTTTGCCCAGCTGTCAGAAGTCTTTGCAAAGTCGCCCTGTGCAAGAGCCGTCTGTGACATAACGTAGTTGTATCTCAGTTGAACTTTTTCAGCCTGCGACATATCGACAGTTGACTTCGTTATACCCTTTGAAAGTGCATACGCCTGCAAATTGGCGTCCGTCATAACGATACCGAACTGTTTGAGGGTCTCAGTTTCCCCTGTAAAAATTGATTTCAGAGCCGTGCTTGCCACGCCCTGACCGACATTATGAAACGAAGCCATATCCGCCGACAGCCCTGTAAGAGCCATAGCCATATCGCTTGCACTGTCATTGGCAAGCCCCATTCCTGCCGCCATTGCCATGAAGTTTGAGCCTGTCTGCTTTGCGGTGAGCTTTGAAATGCCATAGGTCTTAACAGCCGTGTCAGCGAAGTCCTCCATTTTCTGCTTGGACTCTCCGAAAGCCGTGTCAACAACGTTCTGAACTTCCGCAAGGTCTGAGGCCGTTTCTATTGACTGCCTGCCGAAGTCCACAAGCTTCTTGACGGAGAATGCTGCCGTCACAGCCATTGCAAGGCTTTTAAGCTTTGGCTTGATATCCCCCACCATATCGGAAAGGCTTTTCAAGCCCTTTTCAAAGCCCTCGCTGTTTATGTTGGTGTCAAAATTCAAACACCCGTCAGCCATTGTCATTCACCTCCCGTCAGCTGTTTCAGAAACTCTTTGTCCTCGTTTTCAGCCCTCTGCTCTTCTGCTGAGAGCTTTCGTTTAAGATCTATCATATTGCGGTGGTTTCTGTAAAACTCCTGCTCGTATTTTTCAAGCTTTTTGCCCTTGTTAAGCTTTTGCCGTATGCCTATAACAGACGAAAAAAGCCCCTCGCCTATCTCGTTGAAATAGCCGAGAAAAGTCCACCAATGAAGATATTTTACCGTCCTCGTTTCAAAGCCTGCCGCCTTGTTCACCGCAGGAAAAATAATACTCTCGTCCTGCTCCCAGTCAATAGTCTTTGCAGGCTGAACGCTTTCCTGCGGAACATCTCCACCGCCCACAAACCAATAAGCCTTGTTGACAGCCTCCTGCAAATGCTCTCGTGGGATATCCTCAGCGTAAAGGCATTTAAGACACACATAGCACTTTTCACGCTCGTCAAGTTCGGGGTCTGCAAAGGCTGAATAGATCCGCAGGATTACCCGAAAATCTGAGCGTATGGCATACTCTTTGCCGCCTATTTCAAGGGCTGTGGGCAAGTTGCCTATCATTTCAGCAGCTCCCTGAGCAGAGCCTTTTTGTCCTCGTCAGAAAGCTCCGCCACATTGACCGCAGGCTGAGCGATAACAGGTGCGGTGTACTTCTCCACCTTTTCTTCGAGCTTTATCTGAGCTGCCGTCTGTGCTGACTTTATCTCCTGCACCACCACCGCAAGAAGTGCTTCAAGGAAGTTCACAAGCACAGGCTTGCCGTTTGAAGCCATAGAGAACACGTTCACGCTTCCGAGCGCCGCCGTACACACATCGCTTCCAAATATGTCATTGACCATTTCTCTTGCACGCTGGTCATACTCTTTGAGAAGCTGAGTTCTGTCCTCGTTCTTCTCACGTTCTGACACTTCTTCTGCGATATTGTCAGCCTTGCTCATAGCGTCCTGTATCCTTGTGATGATACCAACGTCTGACACGTTTATCCTTATCACTCTGTTCTCGTCGCCGTTTATAGCGAACTCTTTGTAATTGCCGCTGTTAAAATCTATTGACTGCATTGACATTTTTATCATCCTTTCTGTATTACGGCAAACAAAAGGCACTCCGCTCTGAACGAAGTGCTTTCATATGTTTGTCATATAATTTATTCTTCCGTAGTCTTTGTAAACGTTGGCACGCCTGCCGCAAAGGTGACAGAGCCTTTCACTCTGTTTCCTGCAAAGGTGCAGTTGAACGGGATATTTACGCCCCCCTGTGGTCCGCCATAAGACTGCGGCTTGACGATGATATCTTCCATCCATGCGTCATACGCACCTGTGGTCTTGTCAACTATGACCTCGAGAACACTTGTCTTGCAGGCATCACCGGTAAGACGATTCATCATGATATCCTTGAGCTTTTCGTAAAGTGCGTCACCGGGCTTTGCATAGAATGTGTCAAGGTCGAACTCAGGCTCATAGCCGTTGTCCTCAACTGTGGTTTCATCGAGGATATTCTTCTTTGTGGAAGTGTCAGGGTTGAGTGCCACACTTGCGTCCTCAACGTCCTTACCGAGAAGATACCAGCTTGGTGATGAGGCGACCGCTGCGAATGTAGTGTCAAGATAATGCAGAAGATGACTTCTGTTGAGCTTTCCGCTCTTGTATGAATAATCAGGCATATGTTTTCCTCCTTTTATATTTGATACTGTGCCGCTATCTGCAATTGATACTGCACAGTATCGTTTGTGTTTTCGTTTGGTATTGCATATATCATTCCGTTTGCACAGGTGAGCTTTTCAAGAACGCCTGTCCTTTCCTCGTCCTCTGTTATGGTAGTGAACGTGGTATCTCGGTGCTTGTCTGCATAGGTTTCAAGCCACATCTGCAATTCAAGCAGTACGCCGCTGTTTGACATTCGGTCAAAGTCGTTCATAGACTGATACACCGCATAGAGAATGAAGTTATGCTGTCTTGTCTGACCGCCCAAAATATCAGAACTTATAAGGCTGTCGCCTGTTGAGGACAAGCCGTAATTGGTTGGCGTATCGTCGGTAAAGTCGATATGGATATCGTTGCAGACCTCCGATATTTTCGGAAACTGCTGCAAAATATCTTTCACAAGCTCGATTATGTTCATTTCGCTTTGCCTCCCATTATCGCCGCCGCTCCTCTGAGTATCTGCTTTTTCTTGTCGGCTTTCATTCGCTCAAACCAAAGCTTGCCTGCAAGTGGCTCTTTAAAAGTGCTGTAAACAAGGTCTTTGTCCGTCAGCACTTTCTTTTCTCCATGTCGGGCGTATGCCGAGCCTGTAACAGAGGATACCATAAGCTTGCCGTAATACTGATAGCGTGCGTAAGGTGCAAGATACTGTATCTTGCCGCTGCCTATTTTTGTGCCTCTCGTGGCAGACTTTCTCAGGTTTGTGCTGAGGGTAGGTGTATACTTCACCATATGCCTTATGCACTCGGCGTCAATAAACTTTTGAGCCTTATCAAAGCGTTCTGAATACTTGCCTGCAAAGGACTTGTCCCAAGTGATAGCCCTGCTGTCCATAGGCTGACCTATCTTCATTTCACGCTCACCTCCATATGTGGCAGACCGCCGAACATATAATCATCAATGCTCATTACCGTAACAAAGTCATACTCCGCACGGAAGATTTTCATGCTCTCAGATATGCTCTGCGGCGTTTGGTTATCAAACTCAAACTCGCATTTTCCTTTCACAAGCATATCCTTTGCAGGGGTTTTCGGTGCATTATCATCATAGAAATACACCCTTGTGCTGTCTGGGGTCTGCATACCGCTTTTCACGATACTTCCCGACTTATTCTCACACCAGTAAACTTTCTCTGCATACTTCCGCACAAATCCCTCTGTCTGCTTGTCGAAAAGATACACCGTGCAATCGCTGTTTGCAAGCATTTATCTCACCCCTCTGTAAAGCAGCCCTGTTCCGCTGAGCCATTTGTACACGATATCGTGAACGGCTCTGTCAGCATTCTGCCTGCGGATATCTGAGCTTTCATATGACTTTGACCAGCCACCAACGCTTTCGGAAGATACCCCCTGAGTGCCGCCCTCCTGCTCTGCCTTGAAGATATTCTCGGCAAGTTCGCAGCAGCACATTTTCACTTCTTCGGGGATATCGTTCTCGTCAACGTTATCAAGGGTATATTGCTTCATAAGGCTTGTGGCTTGCATTGCATAGAAGTCAAAAGCGGCAGATATGTCAGGCTCTTTGCCGCAAAGATAAACGCCTATATAATAGCTCTCGTTTGCATATGCTTTCATACTGCCGCACCTCTTTACTTCTTGAATCTTGCAAGCACTACCTTTGACTGGTCTGAAATAGCCACAGTGTAATGCTTGTCAGCAGATATAACTGTGCAGCGCTTTGTGCTTCTTCTCTCTGGTTCAACGTTGGTGTCACGCTTGAGGTAGATAGTCAGAGCTGATGTTTCGTCATCGGTTTCAGTATCAGCGTTGAGCTTGATGATAGGGCATATGTAGAAAGTGCCAGCCTTAACAGCGGCGTTCTTTACAACATAGTCACCCACCTTTGGAGCGTAACCCTCTGCACAAGGCGTTACTGAGCCGAGCTTTATCTGTGAAGCAGTTGGTGAAGCTGTGCTGTCCGCAACGACTTCCTTTGCACCCTCTGCATCGCTGTCAACTCTCACATACTGTTCCGGGATAGCCTCGTTAAGTGAAACTTTCTTTGACGGAACGATACGGCAGTTCGCTATTTTGCCTATCTCGCCTGTCATGACCACATTGCCGTCATACTTATCTGCTGAAATGAAGTTCGGGTCCTTTCTAAGCTGTGAGTTCTGATGAGGATTAATAAACATAGCCTTTTCGGTGTTCAGCTCCTCATTGAACTTGTCAACAGCGTCAACAATGCCGCTGTAAGAGATAGCAGAAGCCGAGCCGTCATAGATGAGCTGAGCTTTCATGAGTGCGTCCATGCTGTCTGCGTCCACCTTAGAAGCGATAGACATTGCAAGCTGTGAAGTCGCCTGACCTACAGGGTTGCCATAGCCGCTGAGAACAGCCTCGTCGGTTATCTCCACCGCTTTCATGGCTTTCTTTACCTTAGCCTGAGTGGAGTCTGTTTCAAGCTTGACAGTTTCGGCTTCAACGCCCTCTGCAACATCAACTGCGTCGCCGATATACTTATACTGCGGCACTGTGATAGTGTCGCCAGGCACGCCAACGAGCGTTCTGTCTATCTTCGCAAAGGGAGATACAGTTATCTTAGACTCTATCTTTGCGTCGATCATATCACTCATTACCTCAGGATCGATAAGGTCGGTGATCTTTGTCTGCTCTGCGAAATACTGCATAGAAATTCTAATGCCATTTGTCATTTTCATAATATCCTATCCTTTCAACTGTTCGTATTTTTCGGGGTCTGTTCGTTTAAGTTCCAGCCTCTGCATATACCCCATTTTTGCAAAGGTTTCCTTGCTTACTTCACCTGCGGCAGGCGTCCCTGTGGGAGCAACCGGGTTCTTGATAGGCTCGGAGCTTTCAAAAAGATAATCGTTATCTTTCTTCACGTTCTCGATAGCCGTCTTGATATCCTCAGCCTGATTTTTGGAAGCTTTGAGAGTTTCCACATCAAGCAAAGCTTTAAGAGCCTTGACGTTTCTTGCCTTGCTTGCCGAGATAGCGTTATCAAGGGTAGCGTCAAACTCCATATCAGATATCTTCGCCTGATACTCGGTATCTTTCTTAGCAAGGTCAGCGGTGAGCTGTGCGACTTTGCCGTTAAGCTCCTTGACGTCCACGCCCTCAAATTCTTTGAGAGAGTTCTGTGCGGTATCGAGGCTGTCCTTATAGTTATCACGCTCCACCTCAAGGCGGCTTTTCACCTTTTCAAACTCAGCCACAGTCTTATAATTTTCTGCCACCTGTTTTGTGATGTCCTGTTTCTTGTCCTCAGGGATAACGATACCCAGAGCGGCAAGGATCTCAAAAATGTTTTTCATATGTTTGTCCTTTCTACATAGCTTATATACCGCTCTGTCTGCGGTGTGAAAGTCTGACAGTTTAACGTCATATCAAGGACGAAATAGTATGAAAAAAGCACCCGTTAAGGTGCTTAATTCCGATATTTGGGTATAAAAATACCGCCCGACATTAGTCAAGCGGTAAAATTATCATTTGAAATACTCTGTAAGTTCAACTTCTGAATCAATGTACACAGCGTCAATATAATAACTGTTGTGTACGATTATCTTCTTTCCGTTTAATATGTATATCTGCGTTTGTGAGCCGTCAACATCTGTCAGCATATCGGACCGTTCAATGCCTGGAATATGCTTTTCCAATGCTGCACATTGCTTATCAAAAATTTCTTTGTCCGCAGCCGTGCAAATATTGTATTCATATTTTTTCATTGCTGATCATCCAATCCATACCTTTTATCTACTGATCTTCGTGTTTTTACAGCGGTCTTCAAAGTGTCTGCTACGGCTTCTTCTCTGCTCATGTTTTTTCGTGTCATTTTATCTGATACCAAGTCTTCAAAAGAAATGATAGGGTCGGTCTGGTCAAGGGTTTTACGAGCTTTTTGATCTTCCATTAACTCTCTTGCCTGAAAGCGATACTTGTTACGCAGTTCACAAGCTTGTCTTGCCTGTTCTTCAATAGACTTGCTTTTGTCGATAAGCTGAGGGATATTTTTGTTGTGGTGTCTATACCACTTTCGCACGTCTATATCAGACATCTTACCTTTCATATCAATTATATCACTATAATCTTTTTGCGTCAAGTCTATCTTGGTTTTTCCAGCCCCGATATTCCCCAGTCCGTCGGCGTTTACACGCTCTCTCTGCTGAGGCAGACCCATTGCTTTTGAAAACCTTGTATACTCCTGGGAAGTGCCACGATATCGGCAGCGTGCGTTGATGATATCTTCCTCACCTGCACCTGCCTCTTCAAGAAGATGTATCTTCTGTCGCTGAGCTCTCATTGCAGTTTCAAGCTTTCTTTGTCGCTGTAAAGCTTCATACTTTGTGTACTCTTTATCACCGTACTTAACAGGCTTGTTCTCCTCTGCATTCATCTGTGCAAGCTCCTCGTCTGTGTAGGAACGCTCAGATATGCCGGGGATAAAGGGGTAATAATCGTGATAGCAATTCGCTCCGCACAGACCTGTCACAGTACCAAGACCGCAGATAGTTTCAAGTTCTTTTTTGCTGTAGACCTTGCCCTGCCATTCTTGGTGAGAGGGTCTTGCTCCGCTGTGCCAAGTGACTTCAAAATAGTCTGTACCAAGCTCTTGGGCGTTGTCCTCATTCATTTTTGCGGTTAGCTGTGAAAGCCCTGTCATTACCGAACGCCTTGCGGCTACGTCTGCCCTGTTGCTCCAGCCTGTGGCATAGTCCACAGTGCGAAGACCTGAGTTCGTCATATCCGAAATGACTTTCTTTATGACCGTATTGTAATCGAACGCTCCGCTTGCTATGCCCATTATGGCGTTATCAAGGCTCTGCTGATAAAAGTCAGCCACCTGCGTGAATTTAAGTTTGCCGTCAGGCTGTTTTACTGCAAATCCGAGTGACTGAGATATGTTTTTAAGCTCCCCCGAAGTCTGCTCCGATACAGCCGACAGCAGCCTTTGCAGACCCTCATTTTCTTCAAGGGGTATCCGTGCCTTGCCTTTGGTCTTGTATATGCTATCGTCCCATTCATAGCCTTTTTGCAGGATTTCATTGTACAGCTCTTTTATCTCAGCTTTGGAGAGGTCAAGGTTATCGGCTATGGCTTTCTTTATCTCACGCTTGCTCATTCCAAGCTCGTGAAGCCTGTATATCTGCCAATCCGCCGAACGTGTTATCTCGCCGTTTATCTTTATCCTGCGGACGATATCCTCCATTATCTGCATTTCAAGGTCACGCAGGGGCTTGTCAAGCGCCATTGAAATTCGCTCTATCTCGCTTGCTTTGAGCATTATTCTATTACCTCTGCGGTGCTGTCGGAGGTCATTTTCTTAGCCGTTTCCTCGTCCTCACCATACCATTTCATTCGGTATTCCCACAGTGGCATAATGCCCATAGAAACGTCCTGACGATCGCTTGCACGCTTTGTTTCATCATCAGCAAGGATACTGTCCTCAAAGTTCACAGACAGCTCATAACCGCTTTGAGTAAGCCCATTATAGAACGCCAGCGAATAGCAGAGGTCTTCAAGGCAGACACGGAGGTTATTCTGTATCGCCGTGACAGTATCGAACTTTCTCTGCTTTGAGGACTTTATCTCCGTTGCCGTCTTATCAACTGTCTGAGGGTTTGAGATATCCCCATAGGACAGCCCCACAGTAAACTCTATCTCACGCTTGTATTCTTCAAGTCCTGCAATAAAATCAGCCTGCCTTAACTGCGGTGAGAACTCGTGATAAAAGTCACCGCTCGTGCCAGCTGACACGTTTACCCCTCTGAAAAGCCGTTCATTGAGCTTTGGCATTTCTGCACGCTTCTTACCTGTGAACGGGTCTGTCACAGGTCTTAACACAGCCTCGTCAACGTCTATGGCACGCTCCCCGGATTCAAACTCCCAATCGAGCCTGCCGAATTGGATATCAGCTTTTCTTATGACTTTTTCTGCCCCTGCGAACACTGATACGCCTGAATGTGAACCGTCAACTGTATTGTCGATAGGGTTGACATAATAGCCGAAAGAGGGTCGCAGCATAAGGGGATAGGCTATCTTAGGGATAATCTCCGCCCACTCTGAAACAGCCGTGAGAGGTATCTCAGCACCAAGAGATACGCCGTCATTGGAGCGAAAAGCCCTGTTTGTGATAGTCAGCCCTTTTTCATAGTCCAGAGCGTGATATTCAAGCCTTATGCGGTAATCATTATCGCCCATGCGTTTTATCTCAGGGAAAATGACCTTTATAAGTCTGCCGTTCACGTCATACTCCACAGGAATAAATTGCGACTGTGGAACATACTGCACCTTATCAGCACCCAGCGGCTTTATTATCATTGCTCCTGTTGCAAGACCTCTTTGCAGATTTTTGTTGAGGTTTTCAAGTGCGTTTTTCATTATGGCATCAAGCTTATCGTTGGAAACTTTCAGGGTCATTTCATTGATAGCCGTGTTTGCAAACTCCCTCACAACAGCATGTTCAAGCCGCAGAGAGTGAACTCCCTTGGGTGCTGCATTACCTGCATACATTCTGTCCCACTTGTCGATAGCTCTATCATACTGTCCGTCACGGCGATATCAATACCGTAAACGCCCTTTATATCTGACTTTGAAAGCATTCTGCTTATCCACTCCCTTATTTTTGAAATAATGCCCATAGCTTACTGACCCCGCCTTTTCCATACTCTTTCCATTGCATACCGAACGGCGTCGATAACGTGGTCATTGCCGTCGGGATAGCCGCTTATAACGTTGCCCTCTTTATCTCTGTCATACTCGCAGTTGATGAACTCCTCGCAAGCCACAGGACAACGCTTGTTATCTATAACGATACTTCGCAGAGATTGCAGCCACTTATATGAATACTCCCTGCTGTTAGGACCTTTCTCTGCACCTCTCGCAAGCAAGCCGTATGCTCTGTAATCTTCAACAGACTTATTCTCTGCACTGTCGCAGGTGATAAGCTCGTTTGCCGTGATACCAAGCTCCAGCAAGTGCTTTGCGGTATCAATATTCTTTGTTTTGTTGCAGGTGTACTCCTGCCATATGAACAGCGTGTGCTGAGCAGGTGCATAATGCACTCTGACAAAAGCGTAAAGGTCGGGATACCAGCCCCAGTCAACGCCGTTATAGATGTTATCGAACTGTGCTATCTCGCTGTCGGTTATCTCTCTTATGAGGACGTTGTCGAAAACATTTCCGCCCGTGCCGTTTGCAACGCCCATATACTCGTTCTCATAGGCAGTGGGATTGGTTTCTTTGAGAAATTCGGCGTCATCAAGAAAAGGCTTACCAAGCCACTTTTTCGGCACAGTAAGATAAGTGCTTTCGGTAACGAGTCTGTCCGTTCTCGGCACTTTGATGTACTTGTTCGCCCAGTTCTGAGCCGACTTCGGAGGGTTGAAAGACTTGAACTTATATGCTCTCTCGCCGCCTCTTATAACAGACTGTTCTATCGTTCGCACAGCTTCTTCACCGCCGAACTGGTCAAGCTCCTCAAACCACACGATGCCGATATAGCCAAAAGGCGGCTTGATAGACTTTATCTTGTGCGGGTCATCAGCACCACGAAAGTATATTTTCTGCCCTGTTGAAATGCGTGTGATCTCAAGGGGCGACTTTGTGCAGGCAAACTCATCATCAAGACCAAGTGCAGATATTGCCCAGAGTATCTGAGAATAAACGCTGTCTTTAAGAGTGTTCGCCACAGCACGCAGAACGCAGACGTGCATATTCTCGTTCTTCATCAGCAGGTCGATAACGTTCAGACCGCAGAATGAAGATTTAGTCGAGCCACGCCCGCCGGGGAAAACATACTCGGAATGTTCCTGCTCTGCAATATCGAACAGGACAGGCGAGAACGTAGGAGCGACAAGGCTCGCAGGGATACCGCTGTACACCTTATCAGGCATAGAAACAGGCTCAAGCTTTTGTTTTTCAAGCCTGAGCCTTGCGTTATCGTATTTTATCTTATGCTTTAGCATATCGTCATCACGGATAATGTCACGCAGCTCTTTCACCGCCGCAACGTCCCCTTGCTTAGCCCTTGCCATAAGAGCCGCATTAACAAGAAGCATATTATTTATGAAGTCAGGGTCAAGGCTGTTAAGGTCAATGCCCTGCTCAACGAGAAACTCATAGTCCGCTCTGGTATTGGCAGGCTGTTCAAGCAGAAAGTCCATTACCTGCTTCATAGTCTTTTTACGCCTGCGGACTTCGCCTGATTTTTTACCGCCTTTTGCACCGTTTTTTCGAGCTTCACTCGAGCTTGGAACTATTAAATTCTGTTCATTCGGCATTCACCTCACCTCGGTTAACTAATTTATTTATAAAAAAATGAGCCTGGTAAGCTACCAAACTCATTTTCGCAATATTAACGGAAATACTCTGATATAATAAAACCGACAAATATAAATTTAATGAAAAGTTAAATTTCAACCAACTGACAATTCTTTAAACAATGTTAATATATTATTTATAAAAAGGCCAAAAAATCCATGTATCATGTATAATACATGGATGGCAGTACACTGCAAATAAAATAAACCAACCGTAATTTAAATAACAAATGGCGACTAGACTGTAAAAAATAAGCCCTTAAATTTGACGAGGAAATCAGAATGTTAATACTCAAAATGATATTGAATATATCGCACCTACATCCTACTATATTTTTGTTGCACACAAATAGCCAAATTGTGTCAAACTTTATCACTTAGCAACTGTTTGACACAGTATTCGAGTTGCAAGTTAGTACAAGTGGGAGTGTATTTCCACTTGTACTTTTTTTATAACCAATTTAAAACCAAGCCGAACTAAATGTGAGGCAATAGGACAAGTTTTAAAAGAAAATAATACCAAGAAAGGAGAGTGTATAATATGAGCGATAGAAACAACCGCTCATCGAGTAGTAGGATGTATAGCTCGCTTGAAGTGTCTATTCTTACACTAGTGATTTGTTTCACATTGCGTATCTTCCCAGAAGCAACCATTGATGTAATCATAGCAGTTATCACTAACTTGATGTTTAATTCAAAATAAGACAAGCCCCAAAAAGAAGGTAGCCACCAACTGCCTTCTTTTTTTATTTACTACTTATTGTACACTCTCAATCATTGTGTCTAACCATCGCAATTTTTAATTGCAATAATCTTATATATTATACCATAATGCCGTAGTGTTGTCAACCATAAGTTTTAAAATACATCTGTCATATGCATATAGATATGAAAATATTTCAGCTTATATGAATTTATTAACCATAAATAAATTCATTTTGTCAATGCTTTTGATCATTGTTTCTACGAATTAGTAAGTACTAAACGCAAAAGACACCCCATAGGAGTGCCTCTCACAAATATATTATAAGGAGTTTTGTAAATGGTGGAGCAGATCTGAGCGGTGGCTCGCTCTCGACCTGCATACACCGCCCGAAGCTCTAGAATATAGTTCACGGCTTGGCGGCGGTTCAAATATTATGTGCTGGCTTTGTCGGGAAACCAACTGACCGTATGGGCAAACCGCAAGCTCATGCACTCACGTTCTGCATAGCCCCTTACGGGGCTTAGAAAATTGGAGGTGACTTCAATGAAAGTACAAGTCTGAGGTACATCTACACTTTCCTCAGTTTAAATTATATCACACCTAAAACGAACAAAACGAACACACTTGATTATTTTTTCAAATATCTTTTGACTGCCATTCTACAGCCGTCCGCCGTACCTCCGACCTTGTGTCCTATCTGTATCCAAGTCAATCCTTTTACAAACCTGAGTACAAATATCTTCCTCATTTGTCTATCCTCTATCCCCTTGATAAACTCCTCCACAGCCCCCTGCTCACGCTCTAGCCGTGCCTGTTCGCACAGCAATGAAAGTGTATCACCGTTTGGCAAGAAGCCATCTATGCGTGTGCTGTGTGGCGTGTAGGACGGCGGAGTGCATACGCTGATACTGTCAGCAACGTACTTGCCCGAAAGCTCTGCCTTGATGTCCTCAATGGCTGAGGCGTTCCTGCGGTAGGCTTTCAGGCGTGACATGGTCATTGGGTCAGCCATTAGCAACACCGTCCATTCTAGCTCCGCAGTTAGGACAGTAATTATAGTAGCAATGCCCACAATAATATGCCGTTTCAGTTAATCCTTTGCATTCGGAACATATCCATTGTTTATTGTCAATTGGGTCATTGCCAGGTTTAAGCCAGTCTCCATGCTTGACCTCCTGCACATCTGCGGTAGGTTCATCATCAATCAGTTTGCACAGGTTATAATAAAGTTCTTCTATGGTCATATCCCAATCAAATATGCTGTCTGTTTCCGAATCAATAGAACACTTTAACTTTTCTGCGTCAATATATCTTGACATTGTTATACCTCCTCAGTTTGTCTATACTCCTTAATTCCCAGCACAACATACCCGTTCTTTATTCCCCAGCCGTTGAGGATATATGTTATCTTGTATGTATGTCCCGATATCTCATGTTTTGCGTGTTCTCTTACTGTGCCGTCTGAACTACGATAAGACGTTCCGTCAGTCGGTATAAATCTTATCAGATCTCCTGTCTGAAAACCTCTGTCATTCTTTCTGACCTCGAAAGTTTTCTCACCGCTCAGAACGGCGTCACAAAATTCTATGCTAAGTTTCAGATTATGTGTTTTCACTCTTTTGCCTCCTCACACCTCAACTCTTCCAGCCTACAATACACCAACGTATTGCCACAAGTCTTGTCAGCGATCTCTGCCTGATAGAAGAACTGACCTGTCTTACTGTTCTTGCGGATAATGCACCCTGTCAGCTCGTAGCAGTCGGAGCCGTTGTAGCTCACCCTGCGTCCAAGACTTTTCTTTACCTCGTGTATCGTCATAGCTCCTCTATCCTCACATAAATGCCGGGTATGTCCGCCCAAAACTTCTCGCATATCTCACTCGCCACAAGCTGGTCGTCTGTCCAGAAGTCAAGCTTTGTCATACAGTCCTTGAACATCTTCTGCAGGTTGTCTGTGTCAGGCTTGCTGGTCTTGTACTCTCCGTCCTTGTGTTTGCCGTCATTCGGAAACAGCCACTTTGTTATCAGCCTTATCCCACAGATGTATTTTTCAGGCGGTCTGTGCCTTGCAAGGTTTGCCGTGAGCTTTTCTTTTGCCGCCTTGACATCGGGTGGGTCATAAAATATCGGCTTGCCGTTTCTCACTGCCACCTTGTGTTCCTGCGCTGTAGCTGTCGGCGGTATCATTGCCATAAAAAATTCAGTCATCATCTTCCTCCTCGCATTTGAAATCTACTCCGTGCCACTTGTGTGACTTGTCATCATACACCAATGCTCCCGACTGTTTGACCATATCCCAAATGTATTTGAGTACCTGCGGCTGTTTCACGAGCCACCAAAGCGTGCGTGATTTTCGATAGTCGAAATCTTCATTAGGCAGCTTATGAAAAAGCGGTGGCATTTTCTTAGCTGCATTAACAACGTCTTGCCTTGCCTTACTTCTTGTTGCTCTCATCTGCGTGTGTTCCTCCTCGCGCGTCATTATTCAAACTACTTTTTTCGTCGGGGCGAGTTTAAGCCCCCGACAAAAAGTATTGTTTATAATAATAGATTTGTCTGTCCGTCCGACAAATTCGGTAATTTTCGATATTGTCCGACAAGAAAAAAGTTCGATTTTGTCCTGACACTTTTTCGATTTTTTCCTGTCTGTCTAAAGTTCAAAAATTCGATTTTGTCTTGTCTGTCTACTGAGCTTTTAAGCCACATTCTCCCTCTTCTATCCAAAAGCCACCATGCTCTTTGAGGTATCTTCCAACGGTCTTTTCGCTCTTTCCTATGTACTCCGCCAGCTCAGAAATGCGGCACTTGCCGTTCTCCTGCACACCGCTGAAAGCTGTTTCAATGCTCTCCTTGCGTTCCTTGCTGCGGTCTTCATTGGTCTTCTTCTTGCTGAAATTCTTCTTCCAATTCGGTGTGATGTCCTCTACCTCGCAGTCTTTAAGCACGCCCACAGTGTCCTCTCTGTGAACAGGATAATCAAACCACATATCGAGGGGAGCAAACTTCGGGAACTCTCTCAGAGTACCCTCTATACGCCATGCAGTGCGGTTTCTTACTGCAAGCTTAGCCTTGTCTATGTCGGCCATCATAAGCTTGTATGAATTCGGATGCAGGTACTTGTGTGTTATCTCCAGCATTTTTGACGGCGTAACAAGATCGTCCTGTGAACAAAGATCATCAGTATTTCTGTAAAATCTCCTCATCCAGTTCTCACAGATACGGCAAACAGTTTCGTCCTCCTGCTGTTTGTAAAGGCTGTCTGAGATGTCAAGCTCTGAAAGGTCAAGAAGTGCGTCAGGGTCACGGGCGAATACTCCTGAACCGCTGGCTCTGTCCATTGAACGCTTACCGCCCTGTGAACCCTTTGAGTGGTGGTGGCAGTATATGACCGCACAGCCAAGCTCTGTGCATACCTTGTCAAACTGGTTGCAAAAGTGTGCCATTTGGTCTGCTGAGTTCTCATCGCCTGTTATGACCTTGTAGATAGGGTCTATTATCACGGCAATGTAATTCTTCTTGCTTGCTCGGCGTATAAGCTTTGGTGCAAGCTTGTCCATTGGTACGCTGTGACCTCGCAGGTTCCATATGTCTATGCTGTTGAGGTTTTCAGGCTCTAGGTGCATTGCGGTGTACACGTCCTTGAAACGGTGCAGACAAGATGCTCTGTCAAGCTCCAGGTTGACGTATAGTATCTTTCCTTTGGTGCATTGCCAGCCAAACCACTTGACCCCCTCAGCTATCGCCACACACATCTCGATAAGCGCATAAGACTTGCCTGCCTTTGACGGACCTGCAATGAGCATTTTGTGACCCTGTCTGAGAACACCGTCAATAAGTGGTGGTGCAAGCTCAGGCAGGTTATCCCACTCAGCACTCAGGCTCTCAGGGTCGGGGAGATCATCATTGATACTCTCTATGTAATCTTTCCATTCCGAAAAGCTTTCTTTGCCTATGTTCTTATCAATGATGAACTGTTTCTTACCGTTTCTCATAACGCCTGGCATACGGCTAAGACGTGAGGGATTGCGGTTTTGTTTATCTATGTCAAGACCGCTTTCTTTGCAGACCTTGTAAAGAAAATCAACACGCCTGCGGTATTCATCATAGTTGGGAGCGTCTATCTTGACGATAGCGTGAACGCTCTTTCCGCCGCTGTATACAAGCACAGCGATAGGAAGTTCAAGCTCTCTCATCACAGCATTCTGCTGTTCTATTGGCATACTGTCGCTTTCAACAAGAGCATAGCGGTAGTCTGTTACATTCTCGTTCTTTACGCCCTTGCCGTCAAGAGGATTGAAGCGGATCCACGCTCCGGCTTCTTCCTTGTAGTCGCCAAACACCGCACCAATGTCGCCGTTACATTCGCCAAGCCTCTTGATAAGCTCCCCTGCCGTCCTGTCACAGCACCCCTTTGTGGGCAGATACTTGGTCTTGCCGTCCTTTTCTGTTTCCCACGTTTGCGTAACATAGCCCACGTTCTCTCCTGCCTCAAAGAGTGTTTCAAGATAGGTGACTATCTCCTTGACAGGATCCCATTGAGCAGGCTCGGTGATCGGTATGCCCTCACCGCTGTTTACAAGGGGACTGCTTTCTTCTGCAACTATCTCGCCGTCCCAATCGTATGCCTTAAACTCATGGGGGCTGTATCCTCTTTCCTTTGCCATTTGCACGATAGTTCCTGCGGTCACGGGCTGAGCATTGCCGTTAAAGCCTTGCCACTTGTGTTCGCACTCACCACTGTGATAACGGCTGTCTGACCTCGACCAACTGTCCCAATCATTCACGGAATAGCCCTCGTGCTTGAGAGCCATTCCCACATTGACCCATTCCTGATAATCACAGCTTGCAGGGTCTATGTATTCAAGCATTTTAAGCAAATTTGTGTTATCCATTCACTTCTCCTTAGTTCTCAGGTGTGTATGTTTTCGGGTCGATATCTCTCGGCACTCTCCAACCATTGGCAGAAATACGAGCTATCATCCTGCTTGCACTGTCAAAGCTCCAAGAGCCAACGTGCTCAAAACCCTTGCTTTCAAGCAGTCTTATCTGCTTTGGAGTGGTAAGTCCTGCATTACGGCGCTTTTCAAGTCGGTCAAGGATAAGCTTTGCCTTGCCTGCGTTGTCTATATCGTCAGGGAAAATGCCCAGCTTTTCAAGCTTTGCTTTCTGTTTGTCGGTAGCAGGAGCACACTCCCAGCCAAAAGCAGGAACATATGAGGACAAGTCCTCAGCCTGTATTGACATTTCATACTGCAAAGGGTCAACAAGCTTTCGCTTGCGTGTTTTCATTTCTTTGAGCTGCTTTGCCAAAGACTCTTCACGCTGTGCCACAACGTCCTCGCTTGCCTGTTTTTCTGCCTCTTCGATATCCACTGCACAGCCTGCCTCATTGGCAAGGTTTTCGGTCATTTTCTCAGCGACCTCTTCATTCTGACAGATAAGGTGTGCAGGCCTGCAAAGCTCGTGGCGTTCTGTGTGCCATAGAAAGTCGAGCAGCAAAAGCTCTGTCTTTCCCTCGCAGAGTCTTGTGCCTCTGCCTACCATTTGACAGTAAAGCCCACGCACCTTTGTTGGTCTTAGTACGATAACGCAGTCAACTGACGGACAGTCCCAGCCTTCTGTAAGGAGCATAGAGTTGCACAGCACGTTGTATTCGCCCTTGTCGAAAGCTTCAAGTATTTCCGCTCTGTCTGTGCTTTCTCCGTTGACCTCAGCGGCGTTGAACCCTTTGCTGATAAGGATATCACGGAACTTCTGAGAGGTCTTGACAAGCGGCAGGAACACAACTGTCTTGCGTTCCTTACAGTATTTGAGCATTTCATCAGCTATCTGATAAAGATATGGGTCAAGTGCCGTGTCGATATCACTTGCCTTGAAATCTCCTGCCTGAGTTGATACTCCTGAAAGGTCAAGTTTCAGCGGTATGGTGATAGCCTTGATAGGTGAAAGATAGCCCTCTTTGATAGCCTGCGGCAGGGTGTATTCATATGCAAGGCTGTCGAACACCGAGCCTAAGTTCTTCATATCGCCCCTGTCAGGTGTAGCCGTCACACCAAGTACCTGAGCTTCAGGAAAATGGTCAAGCACTCTCTGATAGCCGTCTGAGATAGCGTGATGAGCCTCGTCAATTATTATGGTATCGAAGTAATTTTCCGAAAAGCCTTTGAGCCTTTTCTCACGCATAAGGGTCTGAACTGAGCCTACCACCACACGATACCAAGAGCCTAAACAACTTTGCTCTGCTTTCTCGGTGGCACAGCCAAGCCCTGTTGACTTCATAAGCTTGTCCGCCGCCTGGTCGAGCAGTTCGCCCCTGTGGGCAAGGATAAGCACACGCTTACCCTGCCGCACACATTCTTCCGTAACAGCCGAGAAAAGTATTGTCTTTCCCGTTCCTGTGGGCAGAACTGCAAGGACTTTGTTTATTCCCTCAGACCATTGTTCGAGTATAGCAAGCTTAGCCTCGTTTTGATATGGTCTTAAATTCATCATCAGAACGCACCGGCTTTCCAGCCACCTGTCTGAGCAGGCTGGCTATACTGTGGCGTCTGCATCTGGGCAGGCTGAACGGTAGTCACATTCTCGTCATAGGCATAGAGCTTTTTAATCTTGTTGGACTGCCTGTCCTCACCGTCCTTGTTCTTGTAGTTGTCAACGTAGACGTGACACTTGCCCTTTTTGCCTGTGATAGCGTTCCAGTTCATTTTCAGCGGCTCGCCATGCTTTTTCAAGCCGAGAGCCAGGAAAAGTGCTGAGAGCTTCCACTCAAACTTGTTGCAAAGGAAGAAGTTTTCTGTTATCTCCACGCTGTCCTCTGCACCCCAAATGGTGAATGTGACCTTTGCCATATTGCAGGGCGGCACTTTCGCCGACCCCTCGTGTCTTGCACGTTCGTACTTTGCAACGGTGAAGTCATAGTCCCCCTCAGGGAGCAGGACAAAGTCCCCACCCTCGTTGACTATCTCATCTTCCCAGCCGTATTCCATAAAATTATCCATAGTGTTGTCCTCCTTTTAAAATGGTACTTTCTGATTTTCTCTGATAAGCGGCAGCATTTGCTCCCAAGCACCTATCAAACAGCCCTGTACAAAGTCGTCAGGATAGTTTGTGATAGGGGTATCATAAGGGAAATAGTTTCTCTGAGATACCACAAGACGTATATCCGATTCGCTTACGTTGTTGGCTCTCATAAGGTCCGCAAGCGCTTTCGGTATGCCATCAGGGATAACGATAGGCGGTGCAACGTCCTCAAAGCCGCTGAGATCAGTAAGAGGTTCTTCTGCCTTTGGTGCAGCTGTCGGCTGAGCCTGCTGCAATGTCACTGCGTTTGATGTCTTATGAGGGGGCTGCGGTGCTGCTTTCGGCTGTACAAGCTGCTCCTGCACACGTCTTGGCATCGGCACAGGCTTAGGCATTTCAGCAGGCTGTGTATACGCAAACAGGTGAGCTATACCACTATATTCAAAAGGCATTTCAGACGGAAGTCCGTCACGATTTTTAGCGTCCCAGCAAGGGTGATGTGTGGTGTACATAACACGGTCGCCGCCCTGAGCCTTGAACTTCTTGCCGTCCTTATCCACAGCTACTGCATATGTTTTGTAGTTTGCAAACAGCACCATATCTGCCCATTCTTTCACAAGAGGCGATATCTGAGAAGAAGTTTTCTTGCCGAGCTTTAACTCCCAACGGTCATAAGCCCCCAGCTCGTCAGGCTGTTCAAACTTTCTCATTTGAGCGTGAGCCGTAAGCACAACGTTGATACCGCTGTCAACTACCTCCTGCAAGAGATTAAGAAACTTGCCTATCTCCTCTTTTTCGTAAACATAGCCGTTGCCGTAGCCGAAATCTTCAATGCCTTTCTTCTGATGTGCCGAGCAGATCGTTTCAATGCAAAGCTGTTCAGCCCAATCAAATGTATCAATGACAAGGGTCTTGCAGAGCCTGCCGTTCATAGCTTCCTTTACCTCGTTTTTGAGCATTTCCCAGCTTGTTGGCTTAGGGAAACGTCTGATGTTCAGCTTCTTTGTGCTGCCCTCTGTATCAATAAATACAGGGTCGGGGAACTGAACCGCAAAGGTGGATTTGCCTATGCCCTCAGGACCATATATCACGACTTTCTGTGCGGAGCTTACAACTCCTGATGTTATCTCATACATTAAAATGCACCTGCTTTCCAAGTTTTTGTTTCTGTGTTTTCTTCCTTATCATTGTCCATTGACCTGCCGTCCTCGATAATGATACTGCACTCGTCACCTGTAGAAACTCTTGTGGCTATCGCCTGCAAGCCCTGTGCTTCGAGCCACTTACCGAAGTCTTCAAGGGTGTCGGTATCCATTTGTTCAAGCTTGTCCAGCAGTACAAAACCGCAGTCAGGATTGAGCTTTCTCACGATAGAGGTAGCGACGATAAGCTGTTCTGCTCCGCTTATACTGTCCCACTTATGCCCGTTATACAGCAGCTCTCCGTCCTCAACTGAAAGCCCCTCAAGAGGCAGGTCGGCACTGCCCAGCAGGTCGGTTTTAGCCTGCCTTACGTCCTCTATCTGCTCAGTGAGATATGTATACTGTGAACGGTAGTCCTCAGCATCTATCTCAGCTTTTTCCCTGTCGAGATTTGCTCTTATCTTCTTGTTCAGCTCCTCGATTTCCGAGATATTCTTTTCAAGCTCCGCTGTGCTTTCGTCCACAAGGTCTTGTGCGTCAAGGCTTGCAAGCTTGAAGTTGTTCACTGCCGCTTCATAGCTTGCTTTTGCACGCTCATAGGCAGACTTAGCAATCTCCAACTGCTTTTCGTAGTATTCTTTCTGATCACGTTTACGCTGATTTTCACCGTTGCGAGCAAGTATATCCTGCTGCTGTCTGATAAGCTCAGAGGCTGACACAGGCTCGGCAGGGACGTTTGCGTACACAGGCATTTCCTTTGCGAACTTAGACTTCTGGTCAGCTATCCTGCCGATAGCGGTACGCTGGTCATAGAGTGAATGTTCCTTATGCTCCAGCTCATAGAGGGTGTCGCCCACGCCGATTATCCTAAGCAGCGTTGCAGCCTTTTCCTTGCTCGACTGTGTAAGAAATCGTGGCAGGTCAAGTGCGAACTGCTCAACGAAGCTGTTGAGCAGCTGCTGACCGCCTTTTTTGCCTGTGCTGTCCGTGACTTTGAGTGAGCTGTTCTTACCCGAACGCTCCACCACGATACCATTGTCGAGAGTGATCTTCAAATGTGGTTCGACAACAGACCCCTCACGCTGAGGAGAGGACGGCTTGTACTTATCTCCCCCAAGCGCCCAAGCGATAGCGTCAAGGACAGAGGTCTTGCCCTGCCTGTTCTTACCGCCGATAACAGTAAGTCCATTCTTTGCAGGCTCAAGCTGTACGGCTTTTATCTTCTTTACGTTCTCAAATTCAAGTGAGTTTATTTTTACTGACATTTTAGTTCGCTCCTCTCAACTTTTCAAGCTTATCCCTTGTGCTGAATATTTTTCCGTATGCCTCTCCGATATCAAAGGCTCTACGCTCACATGCCGGCATTCCCTCATAGATATCGAGTATATCTGCACAGGCTTTGTCTGCGGTATCATATGCTTGACAAATCTGCTCTTTTGTGCTACCATTAAATTGTATGTTATCGGTATCTTCTTTTACAGATACCTCCGAGCTTGTACCTGTTGCCGCAGGTGCAGGCTCGTTTTCTTTTAGGTACTCTGCCAAATACACACCACACTTTAAATCTTTTTCGCTTAGCGGACAATTTTCGCAACTAGCAGTAAATCCTGTACAGTGCTCCACCGCCTTTTCAAACTCCTCTTTCGTTATCATCATTATCCTCACTTTCAATAGGTCTTACGCTCATATACTGCTTGCCGTCATAGTCCATCTTCTTAACAGGTTCAATCCCTTTCTCACGGAGCGACCTTGCGGCATCGCCAAGCCCTCTGTCGAAATCCTCACGGGTCTTATAGAATGCACATCTACGGCAGTAGTCCTTCGTTGGCGTTACTGTCAGCGCACCGCACTCGTCAGACTTGACATTTGAATGGAACACGCAAAGGCTTACCGCTCCGCTGCCGTTGTCAAGGGGCTTGTCCCTCTTAAATACCTCTCTCATCACTATCATCGTTATCCTCCTTAATATTTCCCCATTGTTCAGCCATTGCAAAAGCAATACCTTTAAACGTTTTGCTCCTTACCTTAGCACGATCTTTGCCAGAATGACGTGTTTCTTCCCATGTGCGTGATTTACCATTAGAATATCGTCCAAACAGCTTGCCATTATCAGGCTTGTCCCCTGTATATGTTGGTCGTAGGACAGGCAGCCCCTTTAGCCATAAACACGTCGCCTTTGTGACAAACTGTTCTGAGTCTTCCGGTCCGTTTGAAAACATATATGGGTGAATTATTTGATCTGCCTTTCTGAATACAGTATTCATACGCCCTATAGGGTTTTCCACTGCAATTTTCGGTGCGTTCGCCGACACAATCTGCATAAAAAATACTATTGATTCTTCACGGTGTTTCATACGCTCGACCACCTTTTCAGCAGGTGTGCATTTCAAACTATAGTGGCGTGTAGCCACGTTGGTCAGGTATGTACAAGGTGGGTGTGCGATAATCATATCCCATGTTTCAACAGTATGCTGCTTGCCGTCACAGGTGAAGAAATCGGTATTGCCATTGATAATATCCAAAACATCATTGCAAATATGCCATTCAGGGTGACCGCCTGAACACATCTGAATATCGCAGCTGTACGCTTCGTGTCCTTTCGCACGGAACGCCTTGCAGACCTCTTGCGATTCTTCACAGGCTATCAGAACTTTCATTGTTCTTATCCTCCTCGTTTTCAAAACGTTTCTCCCAGTGCCTATCCACCACGATCAGCACAAGATACATCACTACATCTATCCCTGCAAGCACGGCTATTGTTATTAGCAGTATTCCTACAATGCTCATTACCACTTTCCTTTCGTCTGTATTTCGACCTTGACTATGGGTCTGCCTGCTTCTCTCACTGCACGCTTAATGCTCTCCTCTGCTTCCTCGTAGGCAGTTTCTTTTACGCTTACATACCACCTGTACGCTACATACATTGCAAGCACCACCACGAGCGCTACCGCTGCGGCACATCTGATTATCTCTAGTACGGCTATCATTTTCTCACGTCCTTTCCGTAAAGCGTGCGGAGTTTTTTAAGCCTTTTCTCGAAGTTGTCGATATCAATGCCCCACACCTCGTAGGCTATCTCGGTATTGACCGAGTGTGGCAGCCATGACTTCACACCACGCTTTTCCATTTCTTCCTTAACAGCTTTCTTGATCTTGATAGTCTGCGTTTCACCTGTGCTGAACAGTGCCTTGATATCCGCATTGGTTATCTCGGGCTTTTCGTAGTACAGCCGCACTGCCGTTTCAATGTCCGGTGACCTCATTTAGTCCACCTCCTCGATTGTCAAGACAGTTTCACCCGAACTAATAGCGTTCGCTTTTACTTTCCATAAAGCCTCACGTTCGCTATCGGCAGATACTGTATAGACCCAGTTGCGATTATACCGGTCTGTCGTTGTGACCTTGTACAGTTTCATTTTTGTACCTCCTTGAAATTTTATCCTCTATGCGGTATAATGTAGAAAACATGAAAAGAGGAATATGTTATGCTAGACACTCAAACATTGAAAATACTCAAATACATAAATAAAAATCCGAATGTTTCTTTAAAAACCCTTACTGCAAAGTTTGGTGAAAGCTGTAAAGATTCCACTAAATTGTTGCAAAAAAATGATTTTATTTCAAATGAATCCGCAGGATATCACCCGACTGCATTTGTGCCAATGTATAAAAACATATTTCGCATTCTTCCTCAGGGAAAAGCATATCTCCAAAGCATTTCTAAAGAAAGAATCAAATATTGGGTGCCAATAATTATTGCTGATCTATTGTCAGCAGCCGCCATTGTTGTATCTATTTTAAAATAGATATCACTATTGCTGTTATGGAGGCTACTATCGGAAATATAGTTAAAATAAATCCAAGTTTATTCTCTTTCCACATTTCACGATAACTTTCAATTATAAGTTTCAGCAACTGCATTTTTCTCACCCCCCTCTTTAATCACTTGTTGGCGTTTATGCCTACACAATCAGCAAAAAAAATTTGCTCTCGCTCAGCACTTGTGAGATCAAGAAGTTCCGAAAGCTTTCGCACTTCTGACGCCTTGAACTCTTTCTTACCGCAAAGCTTGTTGTACAACCCTTGACGAGTTATTCCCAACGTTTCTGCAATTTCGCTTTTGGATATTCCGCTACTCTCAATCTTATCAAGCAACATAGATGTATTCATCTACCCTCACCTCCGTTTTTGTGTTATTGTAGTCATATTTGTCTACAAACATATTATACTCTATGTTGGCATATTTGTCAACATTATTTTACGGAAAAATATTGCTAAGTTTTTGTACCCGTTTTTGTCTACATTGACAAAATAATTTTACAAGCGTAAAATTTTGTTGACATTATAGGCTACAAATGCTATACTCAATATAAAGGACGGTGTTCTATAATGACAATGGGTGAAAGAATAAAGAAAGCAAGAGAGGCAAAAGGTTACTCTCAAACTGAATTAGCACATCTCTTAGGTTATAAATCACGTTCATCAATAAATAAAATTGAAACACAGGGTCGAGATATACCTCGCAGTAGTATTGTAGAGTTTTCAAAAGTTCTTGGTGTTACGCCCTCTTATTTAATGGGCTGGGACGAAGAAGATAAAAAAGATAACGAACCTATCGACTCCAACGCAACCATACTCCCACAAGACAACGTACATATAGTACCTATATATGAGAGCGTGTCGGCTGGTTTTGGAGCATATGCTGACGATTGTGTTGTGGGCTATATGCCGCTCTATATCGTCAACGAGGAAGAGGCTAAGAATACAATGTGCATTGTCGTTTCGGGGGACAGTATGTACCCAAAGATAGAAAACGGCGACAAGATACAGGTGTTAAGGCAGGATTGGGCTGAGGACGGACAGGTAGTTGTTGCCCTTATCGACGGCGAAAACGGCGTTGTGAAGAAAATTAAGTATTCTGATGACAAGATAACCCTTGTATCATTCAACCCCGAGTATCAGCCAAGAGAGTTTGTCGGTGCAGAAAGAGACCGCATAAGAATACTCGGCATTGTAAAAACAGTTATAAAATCCTTATAATAAAAAAATTCCCCGCCAGCACCGCAAATACTGACAGGGATAGCACACAGAATTTTCTCCTGCATGATTACAAATACATTATATCACCAATTTAAGACAATGTAAATGATTTCATAAATTGTTTACAAATGTCGATTTATAGGGAGGAAAAATTATGACTTGTCCAAATTGTAAAGGTGAAAACGCACCAGGCGTAGCGGTATGTGAATATTGCGGTCACGAACTGCCGCAGCCACAGAAAATTGATAACCACGTTGAGCATAACAGCAATATCGTTCAGCACATCACATACGTTACAAACGTCCAGCAGGTCGCACCGCAAGCTCCTGTTGAGCAGGTAAGCCCTAAGAGTAAAAGCACAGCTGAAATACTTTGCCTGCTGACCTTTTTAGGCTTGGGCGGTTTGAACAGATTTTATGTAGGCAAAGCTGGCACAGGTTTGCTGTACTTCTTTACTTTCGGAGGTTTCTTTATTGGAGCAATAGTTGATATGATAAATTTGTTTCAGGGAAATTTCACTGACGCTCAGGGCAGAGTGTTAAAATAAAATCCCCTGCTAGTATTGTAAATACTGACAGGGAAAAAGGAAGTGTTCATTTGAATATTTTAGTAGATAAATTAACTGATAAGTCAAAAGAAGCCTTTATTATGGCAATAGAAGTATATAATAAACCTTCAATTAAATATAGAGTAGAAGGATTTAGCTTTTTTATATGCAATGCCTGGGAACTTATGTTAAAAGCTCATATGATTAATACGTTCGGAAATGAGAGCGTATACTACAAAGATAACCCAAACCGAACTATTACTTTGGAACTTTGCGTAAAGAAAATATTTACCAATGATAAAGACCCATTAAGAAGAAATCTTGAGAAAATTATTGAATTGAGAAATATGAGTACTCATTTCATAACCGAAGAATATGAAATGGTATACATTCCTCTTTTTCAGGCAACGGTTTTTAATTTTATTGAAAAAATGCAGGCTTTTCATAATATTGATATGACTGAAATTATTCCACAAAATTTCCTCACACTTACTGTAAGCTACAATACCATAGACAATGACGAAATAAGGGCAAAATATCCTCCTGAAATTGCAGAAAGACTAATAGGTACAAATGAGGAATTAACACCTATTATTGACGAAAATAACAGTCATTTTGCTATAAGAGTAAATCATCATTATTACATAACAAAGAAGAAAGACGAAGCCTCTGCGGTTGTTAGGATTGATAATAGTGCAGATAAAGAAATAAAAATCGTAAAACAAATGCAAAATCCTAATGATACATATAAATTTACCGCTAAGAAGTGCTGTTCAGAAATCAATAAGAAACTTGAAAAAGCAAATATAACTATGAAATTTAATATGTATCATTTTAATTTATTTTGCAAGCATTATGAAATTAAAGGAAATGATAAACTCTGTTTTGTTTCAAGAATGTTTTCACAGCCTCAATACAGTTACTCATTACAAACAATAGACTTTATTGTAGACGAAATAAAAAAAGACCCTGAACATATAATTCAGAATCTAAAAGAGAGATTACAAAAAAATAAGTCAACCCCAGGGGCAAAGGAATTCTAAGCACGAATGCCTACTCCCATTCGGGAACCCAGCCTTAATCCTTCACGAGTTAACTTACTTATATGATATCATATGCACATCTATTTGTCAATATGCACTGGCACAAATTCAGCATATTGCATAAAAAAATCTCGCCCCCAAGTGCTACCAACACTCAGAGGCGAGCAGAGCAGATACTACCAATATCAGCTCGATTCAAATTCACACTAACCCATTAAGAAAGGGCGAATTCTGCCCTTTTATTGTAGCACACTTTCGAGGAAGTGTCAAGAATAGGAGGAATATTTATGCCGATCTACAAAATGACAGACAAGAACGGAAAGAACATCAGAAAAGACGGTCTGCAAAAATATCGTGTACGTGTCAATTATACGGACAGTTTCGGAAAGCCTCATCAGATAGACCGTGTGGCGTTCGGTGCAGAGACGGCTAAGCAGCTTGAACTCCAGCTTACACAAAAGCTCAATGCTAAGGAGATAGCTCCGAAAATGACTATCGGGCAGCTATTCACGGAGTACATCACCGCCAAGCGTTCAGAGGTCCGTGAAACGTCATTGGACAAATCCCTAAGAATACTGAAAAAGAACGTCCTGCCCACCTTTGAAAGCGTGAGGATAGATAATCTGAACGTACCAATGGTGCAGAAATGGAAGCAGGATCTGTCAGAGCAGGGATTGGCTATCGTCACTCGAAAGAACATTTATGGCGAATTTCGTGCAATGATGAACTATGCTGTGAAAATGGAATACATTCCGAAAAATCCTGTTATAACCGCAGGAAACTTCAAAGCGCCCCTTGAAGCCAAGAAAGAAATGCTTTTCTACACGCCTGACGAGTTCAAGAAATACATATCGGCAGCTAAGAATTATGCTCAGGAAGCAGAGGACGACGGCTCAATGTACGAATGGAACTACTATGTATTTTTCAACATAGCGTTTTTCATGGGTATGCGAAAAGGCGAGATATACGCCCTGCAATGGACGGATATAAAAGACGGCTACATATCCATCACCAAGAGCATTGCTCAGAAGCTAAAAGGCGGTGATCGTATCACGCCGCCAAAGAACAAGCCAAGCATACGGACGATACAGATACCAGAGCCATTAAGAGCAGTGCTGTCAGAACATTACGAACGCTGCAAGAAAGCAGTGCCAAAGTTCAGTGATGATATGTACATCTGCGGCGGTGAGCGTCCAATCCGTGACACGTCCCTTGAAAAGCACAACAAGAAGTTTGCAGACTTGGCAGGTGTCAAACGTATCCGTATTCATGACTTCCGTCACAGCCACGCTTCCCTGCTCGCCAATGAGGGCATAAACATTCAGGAGATAGCACGGCGTTTAGGTCACTCCAACATATCAATGACATGGAACACCTACTCGCACCTCTACCCACGAGAGGAAGAACGTGCGGTGAAGATATTGAACACAATCGTGTAAAAACCGTGTATACAAAAGAAAACCACCGTATTTACGGTGGTTTTTGTTCGTTTGGCGGAGATGGAGAGATTTGAACTCTCGCTACGGTTTTGCCGTACTACCGCATTTCGAGTGCGGACCCTTCAGCCACTTGGGTACATCTCCTTGTGTCAACTATACTATTATACAAGTAATCACAAAAAAAGTCAAGCCCTTTGTGCAAATTTAAGCACAAAGAGCTTGTCCATTATCTATTGCTGAGCACGCCTCTGCATATCCTTAACATATGCAAGCGTTTCAGGAGTGTAGCCTACCATTGCGTTGGGACAACATTGGGAAAGCAATTGCATAAGCCCCATGGCAGTGTCCTTGCCCTTGGCATATACGTTAAAACGCAGTACATTCTTCTTGTGCTTCGTGCAGACGATTATCTCGTTGGTGTAGCTGATGAAATTCATACTCGCTGTGTGCTGGTAAATGCCGTAGGCTTCCTCTCGCCAGCACATCTGAAATGGCGCTTTTTTGTTGGCAAGCACCCTGTCGGATACGATAATATAATCGTCCTGATATTGTATGTTGGCGTAAAGCTCGTCAGCCTGCTGTAAAAGATCGGGATTGGCTTTGAATATGCCGCTCTTTTCAGGGTGCGTCCTCCGTGATACACCAAATATAAGAAAAATAATACCAGGCGTAAGAGCAAAAAGCCCAAGTATCAATACGCCGTATTCACCGGCTACTACCGCCGCAAATGAGATAAATCCACCCATTAGCGTGAGTATCACACCTCCAACTATCATTGCTATCATTCTTTTTCGTATGTTGGCAAATACTACTTCTCGTCCCATTTTCGTTACCCCTCTTTACTTTTTATCCGTGATTTTGCTTTGCCACAAGGCTCTCTCCGCAGTATATCTTCCTGAGCTTTGGCTTCTCTATCTTGCCCGTCGGGTTTCTCGGTATGTCTGCAAAAATTATCTTGTGCGGACGCTTGTATCTCGGAAGCTTCTGACAGAACGCCATTATCTCTTCCTCTGTGCATGGGTGGTCAGGCTTTAGCTCGATTATTGCCGCCGCTATCTCGCCCAAACGCTGGTCAGGCAGACCAATTACTGCCACGTCCCTGATAGCGTCATGACTTCTCAAAAAGTCTTCTATCTGTACAGGGTAAAGATTTTCTCCACCACTTATAATAACATCCTTTTTGCGGTCAACAAGGTAAATAAATCCGTCCTCGTCCTCCTGAGCCATGTCGCCCGTGAAAAGCCAGCCGTCTTTGAGAGTTTCAGCCGTCGCCTTTGGATCTCTGTAGTAGCAGGTCATAACGCCAGGACCTTTTACGCAAAGCTCGCCCACTTCGCCACGCTTTACAGTGTTGCCCTTATCATCAACTATCTTGACCTTCCAGCCAAAGCCTGCCTTGCCTATTGCGCCTACCTTGTCAATGTTATCCACACCAAGGTGTACACAGCCCGGACCTATAGATTCGCTAAGACCATAGTTAGTGTCATATTTGTGGTTAGGGAAAACCTTTTTCCAGCGTGCAATAAGTGACGGCGGAACAGGCTGTGCGCCTATGTGCATAAGCCTCCACTGTGAAAGCTCATACTTTGAAAGTGTCACCTCGCCGCTGTCGATAGCGTCAAGGATATCCTGCGCCCAAGGCACAAGAAGCCATACTATAGTACACTTTTCCCTTGATACAGTATCAAGTATAAATTCAGGCTTCACGCCCTTGAGAAGCACAGCCTTGCCCCCTGAGATAAGGCTTCCGAACCAGTGCATCTTCGCACCTGTATGATAAAGCGGAGGGATACAAAGGAAAACGTCCTCCTTTGTCTGACCGTGATGATTCTGCTCAACTCTTGCGGCGTGCATAAGGCTCTCGTGATTGTGCAGGATAGCCTTCGGGAAGCCAGTTGTGCCTGACGAGAAGTAGATAGCCGCATCGTCCTCATCAGTAAGCTCTATGTACGGAGTAGTGCTTGCACAGTTTGCAGTGAGTCTGTCATAATGCTCTGCAAATGACGGACAGTTCTCGCCAACATAGAAAAGAAGTCTGTTCTTGCTTATCTCATCAGCTATTTCCTCAACTCTGCCGATAAATTCAGGACCAAATACAAGAATATCCACCTCGGCAAGGTCAAGACAGTATTTTATTTCCTCTGGAGTGTATCTGAAATTCAGCGGCACTGCAAGCGCACCCGTCTTGAGGATACCAAAATAAATAGGCAGCCATTCAAGACAGTTCATAAGCAGGATACCCACCTTGTCACCCTTTTTTACCCCACGGGATAAAAGCAGATTGGCAAAGCGGTTAGCCTTTTCGTTGAAAACGCTCCAGGTTATCTCACGGCGATAATGACAGACAGGGTTAGGCTCTATAAGCTCATATTCCTTCCAAGTCACACGTCTGGTTTCTCTGATCTCAGGATTGACCTCTACCAGAGCAACATCATTTCCGAACTCTCTTGCGTTGCGCTCCAGTATCTCGGTTATAGGCATACAAAAACTTCCTTTCATGATTAAAAGCTTGAAAGCTAGAAAACTTAAAAGCTTAAAAGTATTCACAAACATATATGTTATTATTTTATCATATGATGACAAAAAAGTAAAGAGATTTCCTACCGCCAATTCGCACAAAAACGCTATGGTTTTGTTGTATAATAAAACCATAGCGTTTATATAGAAAGTATGATTGAGTGTGTTTAATATCAAGCGATGTTTACCAAGACGAAACAACAATAGTAGTGCTCAAATATTTTGTATCTCCGTTAGGTGCTACAAATGTCACACTAATACCAATTCTCGTTCTAAGGTCTGAGCAAACAGTAATATCACGGGAGGTATGAGTTATAGTATAATTTGCGTCTGGATTTGTATTTGAAACTACATCAACCGCTGTAATCTCATAAGAAGAATAGTTTGCGTCGTATACTTTTATTTGGTCTCCTTCATATCCCAAATATGCCATAGATAATACAGGCTCTCCATAATCCTGTTGTGTTGTTGTGGTCTCTTTCTTAATAGCCTTAGAAGTCGTGGTAGTCGCAGCCTCAGTTTTGCGCTGAGTGGTGGTTTTGGGAGCTTCCGTCTGCGCAGGTTCTACATAGTCGTCATCATAATTATGACCGCCGTTGTCATTGTTGTCCTCAATATATCCATTGTCGCCGCCAACCTGTTTGGTCTGCTGAGTGGTCTCAGCCTCGGTCTTTTTAGTCGTCGTTGTGGTTTTGGACTTGCTTTCGGTGGTGGTCTTTTTTGTGGTGGTCGTCTCGGTGGTGGTGGCAGTCGTTGTTGTCGTGGTGGTGCTGCTCACGCTTTCGGACGCGGTTGAAGCAGTCGTTGCCTTAGTCGTTGCCGCCGCAGATGAACTGTCACTGACATCGCCGCAGCCCACAAGCCCAGCCACCAGCATATTCGCCAATACCACAAATGAAATCGTTTTCTTTACACTTCTTCTCATTTAAGCTCACGCTCCTTAAACTTCATTGTGTTAATTATACAGCATTTCCTTTTTTTGTCAAGAGCCTTTTCTTGAGAAAATTTGACAAACATATTCACAAGTGATATACTATTTTAAATGTCAAGCTGTCGAAAAAAGCATAGATAACCACATCTTTTGGTGTGTATGGGACGGCGTCCCCTTCATGGTTTGTAAAGCATATAAATATTGTGCGAATACAGCCAACAAAAAAGGCAGCCCCACATGGGAGCTGCCCCTTAACTTAAAAAGTGTACCGTTTCAGATCTTATTCTTTTGCCTTTTCTTCCTCTTTGCTCGCCTCAGCCGCCTGCTGCGCCTTGAGAAGATCCCTGATCTCTGTAAGAAGCACTATGTCCACCGGTGGCTCTGCAGGCTTTTCAGGCTCTTCATGCTTGCCAAGTGACGCAAGCTTGTTTATGACCTTCATTATTACAAAAATAACGAACGCCATGATTATGAAGTTGATAACTGCCGTCAGAAATGCGCCGTAGTTTATGTACTGATTTCCAAGCAAATGTATCTTGCCCTCTACGTCAGCACCGCCTATACAGCCTATTATCGGGTTGATAAAATTCTCCGTAAACGACGTCACGATATTCTGAAACGCAGCGCCTATGATAACGCCCACTGCCAAGTCCATGACGTTTCCTTTGAGAGCAAACGCCTTGAACTCATTTACAAACTTCTTGATAAAACCTTTTTTCTTCTCTTCCATAACGGTTACGACCTTTCGTTTTTTGTTCCGAGCCACGCTCTTATGGTCATTTTATCACATATTTTGACCATTTTCAATAGTTTTTCTACAACATCCTACGGTTTTACGTCGTTTTGCCCATATATGTTAATACACTGTAAATGCTTTGTAAACAAATATGAAAAGGTATTGCATTTCCCGAAATGGTGTGCTATAATGATTAAGCTGTTTGAGTGAGGGACATGACGATGGGATATAGCCAAGAGGTAAGGCAGCGGACTTTGACTCCGTCATTCCGATGGTTCGAATCCATCTATCCCAACCAAAAACAAGCTAAATCGAACAAACATTGGGGTGTCGCCAAGTGGTAAGGCAACGGACTCTGACTCCGTCATTCCGAAGGTTCGAATCCTTCCACCCCAGCCACAAAAGACCGTAGATTTTTTCTGCGGTCTTTGTTTTTTTATACATTCTTTCAGCAACCAAAAGAGAGGTTTTGCAACTGAGTATAAGTAAACATAAAAAACAAAATGTGAACAAAAATAATTTGGGATTGCGTGTTTACAAACTGGTAAAAATGTGTTATACTTAAAGTGCAAAAGAATTTCATCAAAGGAGGTCTGAAAAATGAAAAAGATAATAAACAGAAAAAATGCAGCGGCAGTGGCTTGTGCCGCTATGATGATATGTGCGGCAGGTGCTGTGCCTGACAGCGTGCTAAGTGTGAGTATGCCTGTGCAGGCGGCTGAAGCTGCGGTGCAGACAAGTCTGCCTCAGGTCACAGGGCTGACATCTAAAACCCCTGATATAAGCTCCATAAGACTTAGCTGGAACGCCGTGAATGGTGCGGACGGCTATTCTGTTGGAATGCGTTCAAAGGGTCAGTATCCTGAGATAGCAGACGTTACGGACACTACATATCTTGTTACTGGTCTGCCTGCGGCAACGAGGGAAAATTTCAAGGTAAGAGCATATAAGATAGTGAACGGTCAAAAGGTCTATGGCGACTATTCAGTGAACTACAATTCCGCAACAAATCCACGCCCTATAAGCGGTCTTAAAGCTCAGACGGGCAATGCTTCCGTTAGCCTTTCATGGAAAAAAGTAGGCTGTTCAAACTATCGTGTCTTTATGCTGAAAAACGGCAAGTGGAAGCAGATAGCGCAGACGGATACAAACAGCTACACTGTCAAAGGACTTGACGCAGGAAGCTATACATTTAAAGTAAGAGCCTGCAAGCGTGACGATAAGGGTGCAAACCACTACGGCAAATATTCGCAGGAGATAACGGCTCAGGCTGTCATGGTGGACAAGGTCACCGGTCTGACATCTAAGACCCCTAACACAAGCTCTATAAAGCTTAGCTGGAACGCTGTGAACGGTGCGGACGGCTATTCTGTGGGAATGCGTTCAAAAGGTAAATATCCTGAGATAGCTGACGTGAAAGGCACGTCCTACACTGTCAAGGGTCTGCCTGCGGCAACAAGGGAGAATTTCAAGGTAAGAGCATATAAGATAGTAGACGGAGTTAAGATATACAGCGACTATTGTGAAAACTACAATTCCGCCACAAATCCAAGGAAAGTAACAGGAGTAAAAGCTTCTGACATCACCGCTTCTACCCTTGACCTTAACTGGAAGTCTGTAGGCTGCACAAGCTACAAGGTGTTTATATACACAAACGGCAAGTGGAAGAACATAGCTTCATCTACGGTAAATTCCTGCGCAATAAACGGACTTTACGCAAAGACTACATACAGATTCAAGGTAAGAGCCTGCAAGACGGACGATAAAGGTTCAAATCACTATGGAGCATATTCCGAGGAGATAACCGTCAAGACCCCAGACCACACTGTCGAGGTCATAAACGGCATGAGCTATGTTGACGGAGTTCTTTTGGCGAACAAAACATATTCCCTCCCTGCAAGCTACGACCCAAAGGGTCTGACCAAAGAAACGTCAGCGGCATTCAAAAAGATGCAGACCGCTGCATATAAAGACGGCATAAGCCTGTGGGTATGCTCAGGCTACCGCTCTTATTACGATCAGAGGTACCTTTATAATATGTACTGCAACCGTGACGGCAAGGCTGCGGCAGACAAATACTCCGCAAGACCCGGCTACAGCGACCATCAGACGGGCATGGCAATAGACGTAAACAACGCCAGCGACTCATTTAGCGGCACAAGAGAAGCCAAGTGGCTTGCAAACAACTGTGCAAAATATGGTTTTATAATTCGTTATCCAAAGGGCAAAGAGGCTTACACCGGTTATCAGTATGAGTCTTGGCACATAAGATATGTAGGCACGCCTTTAGCGCAAAACATAACCAACAGCGGACTTTCTCTTGAAGAATACTTCGGGATAACTTCGCAATACAAGGATTGACATATGGTTCAGACCGCTGTTCACGGGCATCTGTGAACAGCGGTCTTTTGTTATTATCCATGCTCACTTATCACTTGAAATCTTGCATTTCACCATGATCTGTGTTATACTATATTTAAGGTAATACCGCACAAAGATCGTGCGTCAGATGCGTAGTCAGATTTTTGTGTGATATGACGGAAAATCCGCAAGCAGATGGCGCGCAAAGCCGTCAGGCGGGCTTTGTGCGGTGTTGCCTTGTATATTCCACTAAGGAGGTCATCTCTATGCTTCTTTCAGGTAAGACGGTCGTTCTCGGCGTCAGCGGCAGTATTGCGGCTTACAAGATCCCAACTTTAGCAAGGCTGCTCAAAAAGCAAGGCTGCAATGTTCAGGTACTCATGACACAGAACGCCACTCAATTTATAAACCCTATCACTTTTGAATCCCTCACAGGCAATAAGTGCCTTATAGATACTTTTGACAGAAATTTTCAATACAGTGTTGAACACGTTGCTCTTGCAAAGCAGGCTGACCTTGTTATGGTCGCTCCTGCTTCCGCTAATGTTATCGGAAAGATAGCATACGGCATTGCTGACGATATGCTCACCACCACTGTCATGGCTTGCCCTTGCAAGAAAATGATATCCCCTGCCATGAACCACAATATGTATCACAATCCTATTGTGCAGGACAATATCCGGAAGCTTGAGCGTTTCGGCTACGAGATCATCGCCCCTGACAGAGGTATGCTTGCAAACGGTGATGACGGCGACGGCAGAATGCCTGAGCCTGAGGTGTTGTTTGAATACATTCTTCGGGAGCTTGCTTTTGAGAAGGACCTTGCAGGCAAAAAGGTTCTTGTGACTGCTGGTGCGACCATGGAGGCTATCGACCCTGTGAGGTACATCACTAATCATTCAAGCGGAAAAATGGGCTGTGCACTTGCTAAAGCGGCTATGCAAAGAGGTGCAAAGGTGACGTTGGTGGCAGGTCACATGGAGGTTTTGCCGCCTATGTTCGTGGACGTTGTGAACGTAAAGTCTGCGGCGGATATGTTTGAAGCTGTCACAAAGCTTGCTCCTGAGCAGGATATTATCGTAAAGGCGGCGGCTGTGGCTGACTACACGCCTGCTGCGGTGGCTGACAACAAGATAAAGAAGTCTGACGATGACATGAAGATAGAGCTAAAACGCACGAAGGATATTCTTGGCTATCTCGGTCAGCACAAACGTGACGGTCAGGTCATATGCGGTTTTTCTATGGAAACGCAGGACGTTATCAAGAACTCTGAGAAAAAGCTCACCAACAAAAACTGCGATATGATATGCGCAAACTCACTAAAGACCGCTGGTGCAGGCTTCAAGACGGACACTAACGTTATCACCCTTATCACTGAGGGTGGTGCTGTGGAGCTGCCTATTATGACCAAAGAGCAAGCCGCTCACAGGATACTTGACGAGCTTGCGAAAATGATATAAGTGTACGATAATATGTACAGATAAATAGATCACGAAGGGAAATATGCCAATATGAAACGTATTGAGATATATGAAAACGGCATTAATATAGTATTTGAGATAACAGACGAGAACGAGGCGAAGCTTCTGCACTTCTCTGCTCTGCCTTTTGATGAAGCCAAGACGGCTTCATACATGGGGCTGAAAACTTTCAGACCTGTAGAGATACAGGCGAGCGGTATCGACCGTCCTGACGAGCGTCACGGCAACAAATATATCGTGACCGCTCCGGGCTGGAGAATGAAGTTCAAGGACTTCCGTGATGTGAACAATGATTATGGCAGAAAGCTTGAGCTTGTGACCTTTGATGATGGCACAGGTCTTGAAGCTGTGTCCCACTATCAGTTTTACACCGGCACGTCTGTTGTACGCTGTTGGACTACCCTTACAAACAAGGGCAGCGAGGTACAGACAATTGAATATATGTCCTCCTTTGCGCTGACGGGCGTAGAAAAAGAGGGGCTTAAAAAGCCTGAGGACAAGATGAAGATATGGGTATGCCACAACTCATGGCAGCGTGAATTGCAGTGGCAGGACTACACTCTTGAACAGGTGGGGCTTGCGTCCTCTGCTAAGCCTACGGAACAGCGTTCATCAAAGGTATTTGCCTGCACGAACGTTGGAAACTGGTCGGCAAAGGAATACATACCAATGGGTGTGCTTGAAAACACAGAAGCAGGCTCGGTGCTGTTTTGGCAGATAGAGCAAAACGGCTCTTGGCACTGGGAGCTTTCGGACGTAGGAGGACACTTCTATTTACAGCTTTCTGGTCCGTCGGAGATAGAGTCCCACTGGTATAAAAACCTTGTGCCTAATGAGAGCATAGAAAGCGTGAAATGTGCAGTAGGCTCGGTGACAGGAAGCTTTGACAAGGCTATGGGCGAACTGACGAAATACCGCAGAAAAATACGTCGTCGCAACAAGGATAATCAGAGGCTTGCGGTAATATTCAACGACTACATGAACTGTCTGTGGGGCGACCCTACGGCTGAAAAGGAGTTTCCACTTGTGGACGCTGCGGCAGAGGCAGGCTGTGAATATTTCTGCATTGACGCAGGCTGGTATGCTGACGGCTTTTGGTGGGACGAGGTCGGCGAATGGAAAGAGAGCAGAAAGCGTTTTCCTAACGGCGTAAAGGAAGTTGCCGACTATATCCGCAAAAAGGGCATGATACCCGGACTTTGGCTTGAAATAGAGGTCATGGGAATAAAGTGTCCGCTTGTGGACAGCGTTTGCGATGACAGTTGGTTCTTCACACGTCACGGCAAGAGGGTCTATGACAGAAGCCGTTATCAGCTTGATTTCAGGAATCCTAAAGTTCGTTCCCACGCTGACGAGGTAATAGACAGGCTCGTTTCTGAATACGGCATAGGCTATATAAAAATGGATTACAACATAGAGCCTGGTATCGGCACTGAGCAGAACTGCGACAGTGTCGGCGAGGGTCTGTGGGGTCACCAAAAGGCTTACCTTGAATGGCTTGACGGTGTTTTTGCTCGTCACCCTGACCTTATTATAGAAAACTGCTCCAGCGGTGGGCTCAGAATGGACTATGCGATGCTTTCAAGATACTCCATTCAGTCCACATCAGATCAGGACGATTACAAAAAATACTGCACCATTGCGGCGAACTCCCCTACTGCCCTTTGCCCTGAGCAATCGGCTATCTGGGCTTATCCTATTACCTCAGGTGACAGGGAGGAAGTTGTTTTCAACATGATTAACGCAATGCTTTTGAGAATACATCAGAGCGGTCATCTTGGCAACATCGACCCTGAACGCAAGGCGCTTGTTAAGGAAGCTATCAGCGTTTACAAGAAGATAAGGGCGGACATAAAGGAAGCAGTGCCGTTCTGGAGCTTGGGGCTGTCCAAATTTTCGGACGATTGGGTATCTCTCGGTCTGAGAAACGGCAACAAGGCTTATCTTGCCGTATGGAGGAGAGAGGGCAAGAGCGACACCTGCGCTCTGCCTATCGACTTCCTCAAGGGTGTTGACGCAAGGGTGAAGTGCATTTATCCTGATTTCAGCGAAACCCCTGTGGAGTTTTCAAAGGCGACAGGCAATGTTTCCGTTAAGTTTGACAGACCTTATATGGCTAGACTTTTTGAGATAGAGTGGTAAAAAAGTTACCTTCCAATAAGGGTAACTTTTCCCCACACCGCACCTTTTGATTTGTCCGATTTTACGGACAGTTGCTCGCCTGTGGGAGATATTATCGCTGATATTCCGCAGTTTCCTGCACGAAGGACATATCTTCTGTTCTCAACGGCTCGCATTATGCAGTGGCGGTAATGCTGTTCACGGGCGGAGCTTTTGCCGAACCACGAATCGTTGGTTGAAACGCAAATTATCTGTGCGCCCTGCTCTTTCTGTCGGCTCACAAGGCTTGGAAAAATGGACTCTATGCAGATAACAGAGCCTATGGTCATGCCGTCTGAGGCGAGGGGCTTGGTGTGTCTTTCGTCTGCACATTCGCTCATAGTGTCAAGGTGGAAAATGCCTGCAAAAGGTGTCTTTTCACCGAAAGGCACAAGCACTTGTTTCAGGTAGGGCGAAGATGCAATGCCGTTTTTATCATAGGCGAAAAGGGCGTTGTAATCCTTGCTGTTTTCAAGATAGAACGAGCCTGTCACAAGGGTACACCCATGGGTGGCGGCAAAGTCTGATATAAGGGAAAATTCTTTTAGCTGTTCGTCATAGTCTTTCGGCACGGCAGTTTCAGGAAGCAAAACAAGGTCGGTACCCCACCGCCAACAGCTTTCCATTATAGAAAGATAGGAGCGTGCTGAGTCAAGGGCTTTACGGCGTGATTTTTCCCTGCCCTCCAGACTATCCTGAGCGCAGATAACGTCTATCTGAGGGTAGATGTTATCCAGCTTTTTGTCGAGATTTATGGAATAAAGTCCATAGCTTAAATTTGCCCCCTGCAAAAGCAGTGCAAAGGCGGTGCAGGCAAAACGCTTTTTGCTAGTATATATCTCCCCATGCAGACCGTTGAGCAGGAAAATTATGAAGCTTGTAAGGCGGCAGCTTATGAGCGTGGCGGATTGCAAAAGCAGTGGCGAACTTGTTACAGCTAGCCATGCCGCAGACCACGGAAACGCCAAAATCGGAACTTTCTCCTGAAGCCACTCCCCTGCTGTCAAAAGCAGGCAGAGTAAAACTATCTCAGACAAACGGTGTTTGAAATGCGGTCGCAGGGGCAGGAAAAGGCTCAGTGGAAGATACATAAGGATACACTCCCACAAGGTCAGACCTAACCACGCTAAAGTAGCAAGAGGTATAGAGACAAAGGACGGCAGAGGACATATTTTCCATATGGTGAGCATAAAAGTGAGCTGAAAAAGATAATATGGTACAAAAAAGCACAGAAAATCAAGCCTGAAAGCCCTTTTTTCATGGCAGACTGACAGGCAATGCACCATTGGCGCAAAGATAAAAAACGCAAGCCACGGCAAATTCAAGATAGATTGCATAAGTGCGCTCACTATACCCATGAGGGCGAGAAACGCTCTCCGTGAGATTTTGGGGTCAATTATTTTCGAGATATTCATGTAAATATTATGACCCGAAAGTCGCACATAATTCACAAAACTATAAAGGGAGGCAGTAAATTGGAGATCTTTATTCCGCAGTTTGTCAGGACGGCTCTTGACAGGCTGAATGAGTGCGGCTACGAGGGATATATAGTCGGTGGCTGTGTAAGAGATAGTTTGCTTGGCAAAAAGCCTCATGATTACGATGTCTGCACAAACTGCACCCCTGACAAAATGCTTGAAGTTTTCGCAAATTTCCGCACTATTGAAACCGGGCTGAAGCATGGCACGCTCACTGTTTTGATAGAGAGCGAGCCGGTGGAGATAACCTGTTATCGCAGTGACGGAGAGTATATAGGGCATAGAAAGCCTGCTCAGGTGACATTTGAAAGCTCGCTGGAGGAGGACTTAAAACGTCGTGACTTTACTGTGAACGCTATGGCATACTCACCGAAAACGGGGCTTATAGACCTTTACGGTGGACAAGGCGACCTTGAAAAGGGTATTATAAAATGCGTTGGCGAGCCTGAAAAGCGTTTTGACGAGGACGCTCTGAGGATATTAAGAGGGCTGAGATTTTCTTCATGCCTTGGGTTTGAGATCGAGGAAAAGACCTCAAAGGCTATACTTGAACAACGGGAGCTTTTAAAAAGCATTTCTGCCGAACGCATTGCGTCGGAGCTTAAAAAGCTTCTCTGCGGAAAGGGTGCAAGGAAGATATTGCTTGACTATCGTGAGGTCATAGCGGTGTTCATACCTGAGCTTCGGGAAAGCTTTGATTTCAAGCAGAATAATCCCCACCATTTTCTTGATGTTTACGGTCACATTTGTCTGAGCGTTGAGAACGTCAGACCACAGTGGCAGATGAGGCTTACTATGCTTCTTCACGATATCGGCAAGCCGAGAATGCACACTGTTGACGAAAACGGCATTTCGCACTTTAAAAAGCACCAGTTCCAGGGGGCTTACATGGCGGAGAAGATATTAAAAAGGCTCAGGATAGACAATGCGTCGGCGAAATATATTTATGAGCTTATATGGGAGCATGACAACAGGATACCTGCCACGAAAAAGTCGGTTCGGAGATTTATGGCTCAGCATGACTTTGACTTTGTTATGGATTATCTGGAGGTGCGCAGGGCTGACACATATGCCCAGTCGGACTACAAACGGCAGGAAAAGCTTGCAGAACTTGACCATATCGCAGAGCTTGCAATGGAGATAAAAGAGGACAACGAGTGTATCCACATTTGCGACCTTGACATAAACGGCAAGGATCTTATACAAATGGGCTTGGGCGGAAAGGATATCGGCATTGGGCTGGAGCTTGCATTGAATGGTGTTATAGACGAAAAGGTGAAAAACAAAAAAGAGGAGCTGAAAGGCTACATTGAAAGCAACTTCAAAAGGCAGGATAAAGATAATACTTAAGGCGTTGGCACTTGTGCTGTGGTGCGTGGTGATATTCATGTTCTCGGCAAACAATGCTGACGAGTCCAACAAGCAATCAAATGCGGTGTTTAACACAGTGATAGAATTTGTCAACCCTGTATATGACAGCCTTGACACTACAGCGCAGGCGGAATACAAGGACACCGCCACGTTCATCATAAGAAAGCTTGCGCATTTCAGCGAATACGCCTTGCTTGGAATACTGGCGTTCATCAATTTTTCAAAGGTGAAAAAGCTTGGATACAGAGGGCTTTTTTCGGCAGTTTTTTCTTGCATCTACGCTTCAAGCGACGAGATACATCAGCTTTTCGTGCCGGGGCGTGCAGGGCAGGTGCGTGATGTTCTTATCGACACAAGCGGTGCAGTGGCAGGAATTTTACTTGCAGTACTAATACGAAAAATATGGCTCAAAAGCCGTGAGAAAAAATCGTGATAACAAAAAATATCCGTGGGGGCATTTCGCTCTCACGGATATTTTATTCTAGCAAAACCTATTGCAAATCATATCGTGACCCATTGGTATCGCCTCATTCAAAGCCTTGGCTTTACTTAAATCACTTTATCTCAAGTCTTTTGGTTTCAGGCTTTACCTCCTGCATCTTTGGCAGGTCAAGGGTCAGGATACCATTCTTGTACTCTGCGGAGATATTGCCCTTATCAATGCCTGTAAGGTCAAAGCTTCTCTGGTAAGAACCGTATGTCCTCTCACGGCGGATATACTTGTCTTTCTTATCCTCTGTCTCTGCCTTATGCTCAGCGGTAAGAACAAGATCGTTGCCTGAGATGTCAAGCTTGATATCGTCCTTATCAAAGCCCGGAAGCTCTGCTTCCATTACATATTTGTCGCCCTCGTCCTTGATATCGGTCTTGAAGCTCTGGAGTGCATTTTCTCCAAAGAAATCATTCTCAAAATCATGGAATGCGTTAAACAGGTCGTAGCTCTTTCTTTCAAATGGTGTAAGTCCAAACATATAAATTCCTCCTTGATGTGTTATATCTTAATTTATCTTGTAAGCTTTTATAATTTATTCTGCTCTTCCATTGGTATCATTTCCTTTCTTCATTGTCTTTATGATACCCCTGCTATGTGTTCATTGTGTGAAGATATTGTGAACATTAGCTGAATTTTAGCACTCTCGTTATACGAGTGCTAGCATATTAGTTTTATGAGTGCTAAAACAATGTCATGACATGATATGATAATCAGCGGGCGAACGCTGTTCGCCCCTACTGTGTCAACGCCTATCACTGCTTATCGAAGCGGTCTTTAAGAAGCTTCAAAGCTTTCTTTTCTATCCTTGAAACATAGGAACGTGAGATACCAAGGCGTTTTGCGACTTCTCGCTGCGGCAGTTGCGGCTGACCGAAAAGACCATAGCGCAGAGTGACTATCTGTCTTTCACGCTCATCAAGAGAGCTTTCGATATAACGGTAGAGCTGTTCACTGCGAATGGAAAGCTCTATTTTGTCGGCAACGTCCTCCCCGTCTGCGATTATGTCGATAAGGCAAAGCTGATTGCCGTCCTTATCGGAGTCAACAGGCTCGTCAAAGTGGATATCGTTGGCAGACTTTTTCTGGGAGCGGAAGTGCATTAGTATCTCGTTCTCCACGCACCTGCTCCCATAGGTGGCGAAGCGGCAGCCTTTCTTGTGGTCAAATGTTGACACAGCTTTTATTAGACCGATAGTGCCGATAGAGATAAGGTCCTCCTGATCTGTGGAATTTGAATAATACTTTTTTATAATGTGTGCCACAAGACGGAGATTGTGTTCGATAAGCTTATCCTTTGCCGCCTTGTCACCTTGCGCCATTCTCTCAAAACACTCACGCTCCTCCTTCGCCGAAAGCGGTTTTGGAAACACACTGCGGCTGTCAAAATGCAGTGCGAAAAACAGAAAATTCCCCGTAAGCAGTTCAAACAGTGCTGAAAACATATTTGTCCCTCCTTATATAAAGTATCGCTCATACGCTTTTTAATCATATGTGCTTCAGGGATTGTACTATTCTGATTTTGACATAAGGTCGCAAAATGTTTCTGATTTGTTAAATTTGCTGAAATATTGATTGTCTTGTTTGCTAAAATCACGAATATTGTTAATAATCTGTAAACAGACGGCATTTTACTTTTATCGTTAATCAAAGGGTGATATAATTATATCAGATAGGTATGTTTTTGGGGGTGAGCGCTCATGATAAGCATAAAAGGACGATCGGTATTCGGAAGCATTGCAAGAGGAAAGCTGACCTTTTATCATCGTGACGAATTTATCATCAACAAGATAAAAGTGTCCGACCCTGAACTTGAATACAAAAAATATGTCAAGGCTAAAAACGCTGCTCTTGTGGAGCTTGGGGAGCTTTATGACCGTGCAAGGTTAAGCGTTGGGGAAGGCGACGCTCAAATATTTGTGATACACCAAATGCTTATCACCGACGAGCAATACGACAGCAGTATTCGCACAAAGATACTTGACGAGCATTTCAATGCCGATTATGCAGTTGCAAGCACTTCAAGAAGCTTTGCGGAGATGCTGGCACAAATGGACAGCGAATATATGCAAAGCAGAGCGGCTGACGTCAAGGACGTTTCAAACAGACTTTTAAGACACATATTAAACTGCGCCGACAAGCTTCCCATACTCAGAGAGAACGCCATTATCTGCACCGGTGACCTTATGCCCTCAGAAACCCTGCTCTTGGACAAGACGAAGATAAAGGGCTTCTGCACAAGGTCCGGTTCTGTGAACTCTCATACTGCGATACTTGCGAAAAATCTTGGCATACCTGCCATTGTGAACGTTGGAACGGAGCTTTCTGACGAATACGAGGGCAAGGAAGCCGTCCTTGACGGCTACAGCGGAACGCTTTACATAGAGCCTGACGAGCATACGCTCAGACAACTTGAATACAAGGAAGCCGTTGAGGGCAGGAAAAAGGAACTTCTCACAAGGCTCAAAGGAAGAAAAAACATCACTCGTGACGGACATGAGATAAAGATATATGCGAATATACTCAACTCTGAGGAGCTTGAATCAGCGGTAAAAAACGACGCAGGTGGGATAGGTCTTTTCAGAACGGAGTTTATGTGCTTTGACAGACCTGCTTTTCCTGACGAGGATTTTCAGTTTTACACCTACCGCAAGGCATTGGAGGCAATGGAGGGTAAAGAGGTCATAATAGGCACTTATGATATAGGTGCAGACAAGATACCTGATTGTGCAGACATGAGTGCTGAGAGAAATCCCTCTATGGGCTGTAGAGGCATACGATTTTGTCTTGAAAGAGAAAGCATATTCAAAACACAGCTAAGGGCGTTATACAGAGCGTCTGTTTACGGACAGCTTTCAATACTTTTGCCAATGGTCATAGACGTGAGCGAGATACTGAGGGTGAAAGAGCTTATCGTGCAGGTCAAGGCAGAGCTTATAAAAGAGGGCAGGAAATTTGCCGACAATGTTAAGCTCGGGGCGATGATAGAAACGCCTGCTGCGGTGATGACAAGCGATATCATAGCCAAAGAGGCGGACTTTTTCAACATCGGCACCAACGACCTTGAACAGTTCGCTTTCGGTCTTGACAGGCAGAACCCATGTTATGACAGGGTATCACCTAAAAATCACAGGGCACTGCTGAGAATGATAAAAATGGTGTGCGACAACGCCCATGCAAACGGCATAAAAGCAGGGATCTGCGGTGAGATAGCAGGCGACCCAACGCTCACAGAGATATTTCTGGAGCTTGATGTGGATATGCTGTCTGTAGTTCCGTCAAGGGTACTGCCACTGAGAAAGGCGGTAAGGAGCATAAGTCTTAAAGACCCGAAAAAGGCAGAGAATGACCTGAAGCTGTTTTTATAAAAAGGATAATTTTCCTCATTCCATACAGGCGGTGGGATACGCTATCGTGCGTGTTCCACCGCCTTTTTGCTTTGCTTGCAAATACGCTAATAAGGAGAGCGAACTGTTCGCCACTACAGATATTTAAACAAAGAACGTATTTTATCTTATGGTCTGTATGGTTGTCTTATGAAAATCTTAAGCGTTTCTTAAAGCGGTTGACAGTTGTAAAGGGCTATGATAAACTTATATATGCCACTAAAAAATACGTCTGAAAAAGATAAGACACAAGGAGGAGAAACTTTGAAACTAAGAAACATAAACAGAGGTCTGGTTCTTGGCGGTGTGCTTGCGCTGGGCGTTGTATGCTACACAGTGTATGATAACAACCAGTTCAAGACTTCCAAGCCTGAGATAGAACAGACCATGAGGGATTATATCGCAGACTTGACAAGTGCAAACGTTGGAAGCAGTGATAAGTTAAAAAGTCAACTGACAGATTTCGTAAATAAGCATTATGCTGACTACACCATATCGGACAATGAGTACGCTTCGTCAAAGTCAGGACTTCTGGAGGAAATAAACCAGGCTGAAGTTGCAGCGCAGGGGGGAGATATCACCTCGGCTGAGTATGACATAAAAGAGATGTCAATAAACAAGAGTGGAGCTGACGGAGCAAAAGTCATTATGATATACAATGTGTGCTATGACGTATCAAAGGGCGACCCAACTTTTCTCACAACCAGCGGCATAAACACCATGACAAGCGGCAATTACACAAACGCCGACAACTATAAGCCCAGCACATCTTCATACAAGGCGATTTTCAGTTATGAATATGCTGAATTTTATCTTTTGCGTACCTCTGACGGCTGGAAGATAGCAACGTCCAGCGACTATGGATATGGCGAGGATTACAGCTTTGATGATAACAACAGTGACAGCGTGGCTGATGAAAGCAAGGCTGAGTCTGAGATAGTTCCGGACAGCAGTGCAGAAAATACCAACAGCGAGGGGGCAGACAGCGTTGAGTGATACTATTCTAAAGATAAAGGGGCTTAACAAGACCCTTGGCAAAAAGCAGATACTTCACAGCATAGATATGGAGTGTTACAGTGGCGAGGTCTACGGCTTTCTCGGTCCTAACGGTGCAGGAAAGACCACAACTATAAAGATAGCAGTGGGACTTTTACAGCTTGACGAGGGGGAGATATCCATTGACGGAAAGGATATCAGAAAAGACTTTGAGGGCGCAATGGCGAACGTTGGAGGCATTGTTGAAAACCCTGAGATGTACAAGTATCTTTCTGGAATGGAAAATCTCCGTCAGTATGCAAGAATGAGAGAGGGAGTAACTGAGGAGCGTATCAAAGAGGTGGTAGAGCTTGTAAGGCTTTCAAACCGCATTAATGACAAGGTGTCGAAATACTCTCTGGGTATGCGTCAGCGTCTTGGCGTTGCGCAGGCTATCCTCCACAGACCAAAGCTTCTTATACTTGACGAGCCTACAAATGGTCTTGACCCGCAGGGCATAAAGGAGCTTCGTGACATACTCAAAGAGCTTGCCCACAAGGAAGGCACTTGCGTTGTGGTATCGTCACATCTCATGAGCGAAATGGAAATGATGTGCGACAGAGTGGGCATTATCGCAAACGGAAAAATGATAGGCTCATACACAATGGATGAGCTTATCTCACAGTCTGACAGCAGTATGGCTGAATATGTACTTGAAGTTGACGACCCGCAAAAGGCTATGGGCCTTATAATGCTCGCAGACGAGGGCAAGCGTATCGACAAGGAAACAGGTGCAGTTGTCCTTTCTATCCCTGTGGAGATAGAGAAGAAAAAAATAGCCTCGGTGAATAAGACGCTTATCGAGGGCGGAGTTTCACTTTACACTGTTCACCGCAGAGAGAACAAGAAGCTTGAGGACGTATTCATCGAGCTTACAGGAGGAAAGGAAGGGGGCGTACAGATTGGCTAGATTTTTCAGACTTGTGAAAAACGAGTACATAAAGGTTTTCAAAAAGCTATCAACAAAAATAATGATCGTGCTTATAATAATATGTGCGCTTGGACTTTCAGGCATTGCACTTTTTGCAAAGCACAATATGGAGAGCAATAACTATTCAAGCTATGACGCAACTGGTGATTATCAGCAAACCATAGATTGGCTCAAAGACACAAACGGCGACCCTAACGAGATCGCAATGTGGCAGTATCTAATCGACAACGATATCGACAGCGATGATTGGAGATATGATGTACTGTCAGCCATATTCGCAGACGGCACTGGTGATATGTCAGGGATAAAGAAGTATCTTGACGACAACGATTGGCGTGGCTTCTGTCAATACAGGCTGGATAATGAAATACTCACAGAGGGCGAAAAGTGGGAATATCAATACAGGTTGGACAAGGATATTTCCTTTGACAAGTCAAACGAGAAGAAAAACGATCTTATCATGACAGTTGCAAACGCAAAAAACACCATTGCGACCATGGGCGACGCAAAGTCTGACGGACAGAACAGCAGAGCAAAGCTGGAGGATAATATAAAACTTGCACTCTATCAGCTTGACAATGATAAGCTCGACAACACAGCAAACCAAATGACGCTGTTTGAAACAAGCGAGCCTGAGCAGATAACATTCTGGACAGTGTTCCTCACAAGCACTTCCCTTGTGACAGTAGTCGCACTGCTTGCTATCGTTATCGCAGGCGGCATTGTATCCTCTGAATTTTCACAGGGAACTGTCAAGTTCCTGCTTATAAACCCTGTGAAACGCTGGAAGATACTGATGTCAAAATACTTCACTGTCATCACAGTGGGTTACATAATGCTTTGCATACTTTTCGTGGTGATGATACCTATTACAGGGCTTATGCTCGGCTTTGACGGCTTTTCAACGCCTTATATCTATGTAAGCGGCAGCGAGGTAAAGGAAATGCCTACACTGCTTTATGCGGCAGAGCAATATCTGATGAAAAGCGTTGAAATGGTGGTAATGTCAACACTGGCGTTCGCTATCTCGTCACTGGTAAGAAGCACGGCTCTTGCTATCGGCGTCAGCGTATTCACAATGTGCATAGGCTCAACGGTCACACAGCTTTTGGGTCAGCTTGGACAGGATTGGGCAAGATTCCTTGTGTTCGCAAACACAGACCTTGCTTCTATCTCAAAGGGCTACTCAATATTTGCTCAGCACAGCCTGACCTTTGCCGTAGGCGTTCTTATAGCACACATGGTGGTGTTCCTGCTCACTGCATGGGACGGCTTTACAAAGCGTTCTGTATAAAACAGAATAAAAACATCAAACGGGCGGAGAAATTTCGCTCGTTTTTTGTCGCTGAAAAGGGTAAACAAATGAACAGATTATCATATAAACATAAGATTGACAAGGTTGAATAAATATTGTATAATAGTCGAGTTGACATAAAGACCGTTTTAAAACCATAGATAATTTACAGGAGATAGATATATGTTTGAAACTTTAGTTGACGTTTTTCTTGACGCATTAATAGACAGTCTTAAGATCCTGCCTTTTCTGTTCGGAGTTTATCTGCTTATAGAGTATATAGAGCATCGTTCTGCCGACAAGCTTGGAAAGGCTCTTAGAAAAATGGGACCTTTCGGTGCGATAGGAGGAAGCATACTTGGAGCAGTGCCGCAGTGCGGATTTTCCGTTGTGGCTTCCAACCTTTACTCAGGCAGGCTCATCACAATGGGAACTCTCATTTCGGTATACCTTGCCACAAGCGACGAGGCAATACCAATGATGATAGCAAACCCTGCGTTTGCCGGCAAGCTTTGGCAGCTTATTCTTATAAAGGTAGCTGTGGCTATAATAGCAGGTGTGCTTGTTGACCTTATCTTAAAGCTTATGGGCAAAAAGCAGGACGAAGAGCCCTTCAAGGAGATATGCGAGGACTGCGACTGCGAACACCACAGTATTTTGCACTCGGCACTTCACCACACTGTAAGCATAATACTTTTTATATTTGCGGTAAACCTTATTCTCGGTGCTGTAATGGAGTTTGCAGGAGAGGACACAGTAAAGACCCTGCTTATGTCTGACAGCATAGTTCAGCCGTTCATAGCAGGAATAATAGGCTTTATCCCGAACTGTGCGGCTTCTGTTGTTCTCACTCAGCTTTATATCGAGGGCGTTGTGAGCTTCGGCTCGCTTATCGCAGGACTTTGCACAGGAGCAGGAGTGGGACTTCTGGTGCTTTTCAAGACCAACAAGCACAACATGAAAGAGAATTTCGCCATAATGGGAATACTTTATGTTTTCGGTGTGGCAGCAGGCTTTGTGGCAAGTCTGTTCTAAAATATGACAAACAGATAAAAGGAGCAATTCGCAATGAACTGCTCCTTTTTGTTTGCAAAAAATCTTCGTATGTATAATGGGCTGTGATAGGCGGGCGACCCAAGGTTGCCCCTACACTACATCATATCCTCAATAAGATAAGGCAGGCTTATGCGGAAGCAAACGCCGCCTTTTTTCATATCGTTTTCTACCTCTATGCTTCCCTCGGAAAGCTCGATTATCCTTTTTACAAGTGCAAGTCCAAGACCGTTGCCCTCTGTTGCACGGGAGCGGTCGCCCTGATAGAACTTATCAAATATCTTCGCCTTTACGTCAGGGGCTATAGACGGACCGTTGTCCCATATCTCCGCCGAAATATTCTTCTCGTTGCGGAAAAGCTTCACGCTTATCTTTCCGCCCTCCGGAGTGAACTTGATAGCGTTGTTGATGATATTCTGCCATATCTGCGCCATAAGCTCCTCACTGCCCACATACATGATATCCTCAAGGTCGATATCAAGGTCGATTTTTTTCTTCGACCACTCAGGTTCAAGCACAAGAAGTATTTTTCTTATCTGCTCGTCAAGAGAAAATCTTGTCTTTTTGCCCACTGTTTTCTGATTTTCAAGCTTTGTGAGCCTCAAAATATTTGACGAAAGCTTTGAAAGCCGTGATGTTTCGTCGATTATTATCTGCGTGTATTCCTCACGCTCCTGCTCGGTTATATCGTCAGATTGCAGAAGCTTTGCAAAGCCCTGTATGGAAGCCAAAGGCGTTTTGAACTCGTGGGAAACGTTTGAGATAAAGTCGCCTCTCAGCGTTTCCGTACCTGCAAGCTCCTCAGCCATTTTGTTAAAGTTCTGCGCAAGTATGCTGTATTCAGGATCAGACGGCTCTCTTACTCTTACCTTAAAATTGCCCTTTGCTATCTCAGCCGCCGCCGCACTAAGATCTCGTATAGGCTGTATAATGCTTCGGCTCATGAACGCTGTTATAATAGTACCGATAACGATACAGACCATAAAAGCTATGATGACAACAAGGTTTACTACCCAGTAAACGCTGTCGCTTGAAAAGCTGTCTATGATAACGAACTTATCATAGACCTGAGAGATTATAGTTGCGTTAGGCACAACACCCTCTGAGGACACATAATATCCCTTATGCACGATATCTGCAAAATGGTCGTGTACTCTTGAATCGTTTTTATCCACCACTGACAGACTATAGGCTGAATTGTTCACAATGGAAACTATCTCGTCCACTGTGAAGCCGCCCTTTTCTTCAAGCTGATCCATTGCCATGGAAAGCTCCACCAACTGCTGTTCGGCATTGCTTTTCATTACAGGACTGCACACCATTACAAGCACTGACACCGATATAGAAGCCGACACCAGCATCACAAAGAAAAACATAAGAGTCAGCTTGAACTGCAAACTTGTTTTATTTTTGGTCTTTTTCTTATCCAAACCCCTCACCCCTCAGGCTTATCCCTCACTGCTTTTTCACAGCCTTATAGCCAAGTCCACGAACCGTGACAATATCGAATGACTCACAGCTTCCGTAACGCTCTCTCAGCCTTTTAACGTGAACGTCAACAGTACGCTCGTCAACGTCCTTATCCATGCCCCAAAGCTCGTCAAGGAGCTGGCGGCGTGTGAATATCTTGTCAGGGTAACTGAGCAGTTTAAAAAGCAGTTTGAACTCCATTTGCGGTATAGTTTCCGCCGCTCCGCCGTCAACCGCCACGCTCATAGCGTCATAATCAAGCACGCAGTTTCCCACAGTAAGAGAATGTTCCGACGCCATTTTTGAGCGCCTTAAAAGCGCACCCACACGGAGTATCATCTCATTTATATCAATAGGCTTTACCATATAATCGTCTGTGCCGGCAGAAAAGCCCTCCTGCTTGTCCTCGAAGGTCTCCTTTGCGGTGACCATAAGTATAGGCAGATTGAAATCAGCCTTTCTGAGCTGTCTTGTAAGCTCATAGCCGTCCATATTCGGCATCATTATATCTGAAATTATAAGGTCTATATTCGTTTTTTCAAGAACGTCCAAAGCCTCCAGACCGTCATTTGCAAGAAAAGTCACATAGCCGTGCTGTTTAAGTGCGGCAGACATGAGCTTTCTAAGGCTTGCGTCGTCCTCCACCACAAGTATCTGAAACATAAAATATCCTCCCTCGTAAAAAAATTCCCCAATAGTGACATTATAGCTTATAATTGTGAACTGGTGATTAACATTTATTTTTTTCAAAAAAATCTCCGAAATCCCCTGAAAATTCATATTCGGTTCACACAGAACTGGTATTATATAATCACAGCAGAAGATACAAAAAAAGCTTTGGTAATTGGTAAAACTTAAAGTCAGGTTTTTATCTTCTTTCCCTCTGCGATTCCCCAAGTCGCTGATACATTTCCTCGTCTTTAGGTTTTACCAAATACCAAAGAATCCCTTTCATAATTCTATAAAAATTAATGCTCATTTCAGCCGATGGAAGTGGGTATTAATTTTTTTTATTGCTCTTTTAAGACAAGATACGACAAAAAACCGCAGAAGCCATATAAAATGACCTCTGCGGATATTTTTTTGCCTTTATTAGCCGTTAGCTGCAAAGCTTTTCACGAAGCTCAGCCGCCTTTCCAAGAAGCGCACAGATGTAGCTGTCCACATCAGGCTTTGCAAAGCCGCCAAGCGCTGAGCCTTTAAGCTTTCGCTGACCTGTTTCTCCGGGGATAACAAAGTTATCACCGTTCTTTTTCTTTTCGATAGCCGACTCCAGCATATAGATCTCGCTGGTTATGGTGTCGATATATTTTAATGTATCAAGCTTATCATAGCCACCAAAAAAACACGTTTTCAGACTATCCATTATTCTTCCCCCTGCCTTACTGCTGTTTTGTACAGCAATTGTTATCAAAGCCTACAATCTTTATTTGATTTAATTATATCACAAATACTTAGCTTTGTCAATAGGTTTGAAAATAAATGTTCACATTTAAGTAATTTTATATGAATTTTCGTGGCGTTTTATGTTGAATAATTATAGATATAAAAAAACGCAGCCCTTGCAGACTGCGTTTTTACGTTATATAAGTCTTTTGATTATAGTGATGTTGTTGTATCTTGAAAAATACTCAACATTTGAAATAACGATACCAGTGGCAGTGTTCTGGGCGTGTACCATTTTGCCGTCGCCGATATAGATAGCAACGTGGTAAATGCTCGAGATCGACGCTCCGCCAAAGAAGATAACGTCGCCCTTTTTCATGTTGTTATATGAAACTGTAGTGCCGTATAAAGCCTGCGAAGCCGCATAGTGCGGAAGATTTATTCCCACCTGTGCGAACGAGAGCATCACAAGACCCGAACAATCCGTTGCACCGAACTGTGAACCGCCCCATACATACGCTCCGCCCACCATGCTTTTGGCATATGAAACAACAGTGTCTATTTTAGAACTGCTTGAATTATCAGGCTTAGGTGCAGGCGCTGCTGTTGTTGTGGTAGTGGTCTTTTTGCTTGTTTCAGGCTTTGGCTTAGCTGTTTCCTGCGGAGTTGTGGTAGTCTGAGCCGTAGTTTCGTCAGGCTTTTCCGTCTGAGCCGGCTTCTTCGTGGTGGTGGTCTTTTCACCGCTGTTGCCACTCTTTTTGGTGGTGGTAGTCTTTTTCTTGGTGGTGGTCGTAGTCGTGGTGGTATTCGCCTTTGAAGACACCTTCGCATACTTATTGTCCACCTGCTGTGACTTATTTTCAAGGTCGCTCTTATCGTTCTTTATCTGCTCGATAAGCTTGCCCGACTCCTGCTCCATTTTCAGAAGCTCCGCCTGCTCGCCAGCCAAAGTTTTCTGCTCCCTGGCATATTCCTCAGCCTTTGCTTTGAGCTGTTTTATCTGCTCGTCAAGCTCCGCCTTGGTCTTTTCAAGCTTTTTATACTGATCCAAAAGCTCGTTAAGCTCGTCATTATCGTGCTTTGCAACTCTCGTCACAAGCTCTATCCTCATAAGAACGTCATAAAAATCAGATGAATTTATCAGCACGTTTGTGTACGAATTTGCTCCGCCTGCAACATACATTGCACGGATACGCTCCATAAAATCGTCCTTGCCCTCGTTTATTGCAGTTTCCTGCAAGTCAAGACTGTGCTGAGTGTCAAGCTGTTTGCCGTCAAGCTCTGCCATTTGATCTTCAAGCTCAGAGGAATATTTCTCTGAATTTGCTATCTTTTTCTGTATGGATTTATATTTTTTCTTTATAGCCTCAAGGTTGTCCTGCTCGTCGGCAAGCTTTTTGTCAGCGTCAGCTATCTGCTTATCAAGCTCCTGCTGTTGCTTTTTCAGCTCTTCAAGCTGACTGCTGTATGTATCGTTATCCGCCAAAGCGATATCACTTACGCTTCCGTCAGAAAAACCAAAGGCGGCAAAAGCTATGCACAGAGCCATACAGCCTGCGGCTATTCTTTTCATGGGGTAAATTTTTTTCATAATATCAGTTCTCCAAAATATAAGCGTATTATATATTTCTCACGCTGTAACGTTTATGTAGTCCCTTTTATTATAACGCAAAACCCCGTTCTTGTCAAGAAACCAACCGCTAAAAGCCGTATTTTCGGCATTTTAAGACAATTTGCCACACATATTTTGTGCGTTATTGCACCTATTCTCCTCCGAACATCTCACCCAAGGTCTTTCCTATAAGCTCGCCTGTATACTGTGCCTGAGTGATAGAATTGCCGTGGCTTCCCACCTCTATAAGAAGCGAGCCGGTGGTCAAGTCCTGATTATAGTGGCGATAGTCGAAAAGCACAGGCCTTGTAAGCCCCTGCCAATCGCTCTCCAACGCCGACTGCAAGGCACAGGCAAAGTGAAAATTCTTCATATAGTCAGGCATACCCATAGTGCCGTCATCACACCCTGATATTATCATAAGCTGAGCCGCTTCCCTGCCCTCTATCTCCGCCACAGGTGCGAGCCTTGTGCCGTCCTCACGCTCTATGCCGTCACGGTGAACGTCAAGGCATACCTTTATAGAGGGGTACTCCTCCAATATCTGCTTTACCGCCATTCGGCTTGAATCGTAAGACCCGTCATAGCTGGGATAATCATGCACAAGTGTATCGTGGATATACGCAACGCCTGCTTTGTCAAGCTGTTCGCATATCTTGTCCCCTACCGACAGCATATTCATCTCAGGGTCGGTGGTCTTACAGGAAAACGAACTGTCATAGTGGTCTTTGTCTGTGGGCTCAAAGCTTTCCGTGGCGTGGGTATGATAAATAAGTATCTGCGGCTCAGAGGAATTTCCGTCTATTTGAAAATCATATGGCTTTGAGCTTTCCTCATAAAGCTCATCATTTGAAAGGTCAGTGCAATTTCTCACCTGACCGCCGCCGTCAAGGTCGAAATACTGCTCGCCGTCATATCTGCCGTAGGTGTATTTTTCTATAACACCGTCATTTCCCTCCATGCTTGCAGGGTATGGTATCTTGTCCGTCACGTCCTGAGCAGGCAAAGGACTTGGCACTTCTGAGCTTTTTGAGGGTGTTTGCTTCTCCTGTGGTGCCATATCCATATCCCATATGCTGTGCTTTGACACCACCGCCGCTTCAAGCTTGTTTGATACCACAGGCTTTGATGCCGTGTCCGTTTCACTTTCCATAGCAAAATACGGCTTGTATTCTCCCATAGCCACCCCTGCCGCCACAGCCGCCACCCTGCCGAACCTGCTTGCAGATCTTGCATAAAGCCATATCCCCGTGGGCATAACGAACGCCACAATTATAACTGCAACACAACGCAGGCAGACTTTCTTTATATCCAATGCTGTCACTCCCATATACATCTTAGTATTATAATGTATATGCAGGACGAGCCGTCATATTACCTGCCCAGCTTCACCTTAACAGGCTTGCCCACTGTCATAGAGTCATGGGTCACGTTGCAGTCATAGCATAGTATCTTCACGCCCTTTCGGGAAGCTTTCTCCAAAGCCTCTCCGAACTCAGGGTGAGTGTCATAATTGGGCGTGAAATATTTCACATCGCTCATCTGAACGAGTATCATTATATAAGCTTCATACCCCTCGTCAAGACAGTTGGAAAGCTCCTCTATATGCTTCACCCCACGGAGGGTAGGAGCGTCAGGGAAAAGCACAACGCCGTCTTTCTCCAGCGTACAGCCCTTTACCTCCATGAAAATCTTCCTATCCTGCGACTCTAAGTAAAAATCAAAGCGTGAATTGCCGTATTTCTTTTCGGGGTAGACCGAGAAGCCCTCGCCAAAGGGTCTGTTCTCTCTCAGCCACTCCCCTACCGCCTTGTTCGGGGCTTGGCTGTCCATGTTTATGAGTCTGTCACCTTTTTCCACAGCCACAAGGTCAAAAGCGGTCTTTCTCGATTCGCTGTCTGAATGTTCAAGCCAAACAGTACACCCCTCCACCAAAAGCTCTTTGCATCTGCCCGTATTTTTCACATGGCAGACCTCGGCTTTGCCGTCTATCTCAACGTTGGCGATAAACCTGTTCGGTCTTGATAGAAATTTGCCTTTATGTATATTATCGTATCTCATAATTCGCTCCTTTTATTCTTACTATTCACATTATACCACAAATATGTTTGATTATAAATACCTAAATCATGCATTCTTAGCTTTGCTGATTTGTGGTTCGATACAAAAAGGGAAAAATATTTCACAAAATCTATTGACGTTATTTGTGAAATATGTTATAGTTTTGAGTATAGGTTATATAACAATAATAATTTATTAAAATTTTAGAAAGAGGTATTTATAATGAAAAAAATAACTGCACTTCTCGTTTCACTTATAATGTCATGCGCAGTAATGGCAGGCTGTTCGGACAGCAGTTCTTCAAGCTCATCAAAAGCAGACAGCACATCAAAGGCAGAAACAAGCGCAGCCGCTGACGAGTCAACTGCTTCAGAAGCAGGCACAGCCACAGATCTCGAGGATACTCTCACAGCGCAGTATACAAAGAAGATACAGGGCGAGAGCCTTGCTATCGACATGACAGTGGCAAGCGAATATGACAATTCATCAGCCGTTGTTGAGATAGCAGGCGGCAATATGCACATGAAAATGAACTTTATGGGCGTGGATATGGATATCTATAGTATCGACGGAGTTATGTACACACTTGACAGCGAGTCAAAAACGTATTACACTGTTGATATGGAAGAATCTATCGACGACTTCAAGAGCGAAATAGGCTACGGCATTAACGACAGCTACAAGTTCATAAGCTCTGAAACAACTGACGACGGTCTTATCTGCGAAACTTTTGAAAACACAGAAGATCCTGGCATCGAGCTTGAATCAGGCGTAACTCTCGACACAAGCGATTCTGACGATCATTCTTTCACAACAACATTCAAGTATTACTTCAATGCTGACACAAAGGATATTGTTAAAATAGAAACTATCTCTGACGGCTCAACGACTACTGTTACAGTAAACTCATTCACAACTGAAAACGTTGAAGTCAAACTCCCTGACGATTTTGACAGTTGGACAGAGCAGTCTTTCGATATGAGCACTGACGATATCCCTTATGACGCTGAACTCGATGTTGAGTCAGGCGCTGAGTCAGCCGAGTAATTCTTGTCATTTTTCGGAGGCAAAATATTATGAACAAGAAAATGGTAACTATTATTGCGGCTTTGGCAATGTGTACAGCAATAGCAGGCTGCACTGAGAACGATACTGCAAGCTCTTCAAAGGCTGAAACAACTACCACAACAACGGCTGCCGCAGAATCGGCTGCTCCTGTTGAAAGCACAGCAGACGAAAGCTCCGCTGACAGCACTTCCACAAACGCAGGCACAACAGATTATGACGTTGACGGTGATTTCAGAGCTTTCGAGCAGATGAAAGACAAGTATGAGGGCAACTATCTTGCGAACCTTACAGGTCAGATGTCAAACAACGGCACAAAGTATGCTATCTGCATAAAGGACGGCAAGGCTTATCAGGCACTCACAGTTCAGGGCATGAAGTCATACACAGTTTGCCCTGGCGACGGAAAGCTTTACAACGTTTCAGAAGGCACGACCACCTACAGCATTGAGGACGACGACGGAAATCAGTGGAAGTCAGCCGACATTCTTTTCGGCGCGACCCTCGATTTTGACCACGCATATATTGACACAACAACAAACGTTGTTCAAGAGTATTATAACCTCGACAGCAGTGTTTCAGGCGGTGAGGGTCAGATAGTTTACGGCTTTGACGGTGCTACATATGACCTTAAGCAGGTAGTTCTGCTCCCAGAGGGTGCTGACGAATCAAGTGCAGTTTATTTCACTGTAGATTCCATGGGCGAAGCAGATGACAGCCTGCTTGCTGTTCCTGATCTTTCTGCTTATACAAAAGAATAATTTTATCTGATCTTTTTCCAACATCGGGCGGACAGACCACTGCGGTCTGCCCGCTTTTTGCATTTCCAGCAAAGCGTTGTGCAATATGACGGAAAAGAAGTTCAAATATTTTTGAAATTTGTGAGAAAAATAGTCTTAAACCCCTTGACAAAATCGTCAAAAGGGTATAAACTATACTTAGCACTCGAGAAGAAAGAGTGCTAACACTTAAATACAATAAGTGCTAACAAGAAAAACGGGTGGTGAGCAAATGGACGACCGCAAGCTGAAAATACTTTCAGCGGTAGTCAATGAATATATCGTAACAGGCGAGCCTGTAGGCTCAAAGGCGATAATGGCTCACGTCAAAGCGTCCTCAGCGACCATAAGAAATGAAATGGCAGAGCTTGAGAAGCAAGGCTATCTCGAACAGCCACACACCTCCGCAGGCAGAATACCAACATATAAGGGCTACAGGCTTTATGTTGACCAGCTCATGGAACAAAACCAGCTTACAGCAAATGAAAAGAAGATGCTGGATTCAATGATACCGCAGGAATATGTCACAGAGGAAGACCTTGTGAACAAGGCTTCAATGGCATTGGCGGATCTTACGAAATGTGCGGCGGTGGTCGCAAACGCAACGCCAAAGTTCTCGCTTATCTCAAAGGTAGAGGTAATACCTACAGGAAAGAGAATGTACGTTATTTTGATGATAACGTCCAACGGCTCCATTAAGAATAAGGTTTGCCGATTGGAGTTCGACCTCAGTCAGGATCAGCTTGAGTTTTTTGATAACTTCGTAAAGGAAAATCTCAACGGCGTGCCTATCGACAGTCTTTCGGACGCTTATCTCGAAAAGCTCACAGAAGCAATGGGAACGTACATGATGACCCTTTCACCGCTTGTTTCCGAGATAATGAAGATGACAAAGGAAATGAGCAGCGTGTCTATCAAAGGTCAGAGTAATCTTCTCACCTGCAAGGACTTCAACCAAAACGAGATAATAAGCTTTCTTGATAATCAGAAGGAGCTTAAAGGATTTATTGACGAAACGTTCTCAGGGCTTCACGTTATGTTCTCCCCTGAGCGTGACGGGTTTGTTATCCACAACTCCTCTATTATAACAGCTCCGTTCTCAAAGGACGGCAAAACAGCAGGTGCGCTGGGGCTTATAGGTCCTATGAGGCTCGACTATGCGAAGTTTATCCCATATCTCGAGTATTTCACAGGAAAGATATCGGAAATGATATCCGAAAAGCCACAAGAGCAAAACAAAGAAGATGACGAAAATAAATAAAAAGAAAGGCAGGCGGCGTAAATTGAGTAAGGAAACTGAAAAGGACACCGAGCTTGAAAAAGAGGAAAACACCTCTGCTGAAAGCGAAGAAGTGAAAGAAGCGGCGGATACCGCAGAAAATGCCACTGAGGATACAAAGAAAAAGGCGGAGGAGAGCGAAACAGAAAAGCTGAAAAAAGAGCTTGCCGAGGCTAATGACAAGTATCTCAGACTTATGGCTGAATATGATAACTTCAGAAAAAGAAGCGCAAAGGAAAGACTGGAGCTTACAGACACAGCAAAGGGAAATGTGATAAACGGCTTCCTGCCAGTGTTTGACAACTTTGAAAGAGCGTTAGGCACAGAAACTCAGGACGCAGTTTATAAACAGGGTGTTGAAATGATCTTCAATCAGTTCAGCGACGCACTTAAAAAGCTCAACGTTGAGGTCATGGAGCTTGCGGGCAAGGAATTTGACCCGAACGTTGCAACGGCGGTCAGCACAGTTGACGACCCTGACCTTGGTGAGAATATTGTGGCGCAGGTGCTTCAAAACGGCTACACCATAGGCGGCAAGGTAATAAGACACGCAATGGTAATAGTAGCAAACCCATAAACAAAGGCATCGGGACTTAAGGTCTTGATATAAATTAAGTAAATTTTGAAAGGACTTGATCTTATGAGCAAAATCATCGGTATAGATTTAGGTACAACAAACTCTTGTGTAGCAGTTATGGAGGGCGGCGAAGCCGTTGTTATCCCTAACAGCGAGGGTGCAAGAACAACTCCGTCAGTAGTTGGCGTTTCAAAGAACGGCGACAGACTTATCGGTCAGGTAGCAAAAAGACAGGCTGTTACGAACTATGACAACACTGTAATTTCTATCAAGAGACATATGGGCTCTGACTACAAGGCTCACATGGGCGGCAAGGATTACACTCCACAGGAAATTTCAGCTATGATACTCCAGAAGCTGAAAGCTGACGCTGAAGCTTATCTGGGCGAAAAGGTAACAGAAGCCGTTATCACAGTTCCTGCTTACTTCACAGACGCACAAAGACAGGCTACTAAGGACGCAGGTCAGATCGCAGGTCTGACAGTAAAGAGAATCATCAATGAGCCAACAGCCGCTGCACTTTCTTACGGTATCGATAAGGAAGATGATCAGAAGGTAATGGTTTATGACCTTGGCGGCGGTACGTTCGATGTATCTATCATCGAAATGGGCGACGGTGTTACAGAAGTTCTTGCTACAGCAGGTAACAACCACCTGGGCGGCGACGACTTCGACCAGAGAATTATAGATTGGATGATCGCAGAGTTCAAGAAGACTGAGGGCGTTGACCTCTCAGGAGATAAAATGGCAATGCAGAGACTCAAGGAAGCTGCTGAAAAGGCTAAGATAGAGCTTTCTTCTACTGCTTCATCAACTATCTCTCTCCCATTCATCACAGCAGACGCTACAGGTCCAAAGCATCTTGAAATGACACTTACACAGGCTAAGTTCAACGAAATGACAGCAGACCTTGTTGAGTCAACAATGGGACCAGTTCGTCAGGCACTTTCAGACTCAGGTCTGTCAGCTAACGACCTCCAGAAAGTCCTTATGGTCGGCGGTTCTTCAAGAATACCAGCCGTTCAGGAAGCTGTTAAGAAATTCCTTGGCAAAGAGCCATTCAAGGGCATCAACCCAGATGAGTGCGTAGCACTTGGCGCTGCATATCAGGGCGGCGTACTTGCAGGCGATGTTAAGGACGGTCTGCTCCTCCTCGATGTAACTCCACTGTCACTTGGTCTTGAAACAATGGGCGGTATCTGCACAAAGATCATCGAGAGAAACACAACTATACCTACAAAGAAGTCACAGATATTCTCAACTGCCGCTGATAATCAGTCAGCCGTTGATATCAACGTACTTCAGGGTGAGCGTGAATTCGCTAAGGACAACAAGCAGCTCGGTATGTTCAGACTTGACGGAATCGCTCCTGCTCCAAGAGGTGTTCCACAGATCGAGGTAACATTCGATATCGACGCTAACGGTATCGTACACGTTTCCGCTAAGGATCTTGGCACAGGCAAGGAGCAGAACATCACGATCACTTCTTCAACAAATATGTCTAAGGACGATATAGATAAGGCTGTCAAGGAAGCTGAGGCATATGCAGCAGAGGACGCTAAGAAGAAAGAGGACGTTGACGCTAGAAACGCTGCTGACCAGCTTTGCTTCCAGGCTGAAAAGTCACTGGGCGAGTTCGGCGACAAGGTAGACGCTGCTGACAAGTCAGCTTGTCAGGCTAAGATAGACGCTCTTAAGAAAGCCCTCAAGGGTACTGATATCGAGGCTATCAAGGCTAAGCACAAGGAGCTTGAGGAAACATTCCAGGGCGTTGCAACTAAGGTATATCAGCAGGCTGCACAGGCACAGCAGGCAGCAGGCGGTGCCGCAGGCTTTGACCCTAACAACATGGGCGGAGCAAATGGCGGCAGCAACGGCGGCGCTTCAAACAACGGTGGCGACGACGTTATAGACGCTGAATTTACTGACGCAGAATAAATCATAACGGCTGCCTCTGCTCCGATTTTTCGAGCAGGGGCTATTGCCGTATTAAAAGGCTGTGTGAAAAGCGTGAAAGGACTATACTTACAAAAAGGAGGCAAGCCCATGCCCCAAGACTTTCACGATCTGCAGCTTACAGAGCATGGGCGTTTATATGGCTGAAAAAAGAGATTACTATGAAGTGCTTGGCGTTTCTAAAACTGCCACAGACGATGAATTAAAAAAGGCATTCCGTAAGCTTGCAAAGCAGTATCACCCTGACCTTCACCCCGGCGACAAAGCGTGCGAGGAAAAGTTCAAGGAAGTAAATGAAGCTTATGAGGTGCTTTCAGATAAAGATAAAAGAGCAAGATATGACCAGTTTGGTCACGCAGGCGTAGACCCGAACTACGGTGCAGGCGGTGGAGCAGGTGCAGGAGGCTTCGGCGGATTTGGCGATATGGGTGATATTTTCGATTCCATTTTCGGTGGATTTGGCGGTGGCTTCGGCGGCGGACGTTCTGCTAACCCTAACGCACCAAGACGTGGCGAGGATATAAGAGCGAACGTTGTTCTTGACTTCATGGAAGCCTGCAAGGGCAAGACTGTGAAAATTCGCATAAACAGAGCCGAAAAATGTCCTGACTGTCACGGCACAGGCGCAGCCGCAGGTTCTTCGCCTAAGACCTGTCCTGACTGCCACGGCACTGGTACAGTAAGGATAACACAGAGAACGCCTTTCGGAAACATCGCTCAGACCACGACTTGCAGTCGCTGTGGCGGTAAGGGTCAGATAATCGACAACCCTTGCCATACCTGCAACGGTCAGGGCAGAGTAAAGAAGGTATCTGAAAAGGAGATAAACGTTCCTGCTGGCATCGACGATGGTCAGACACTTAGAGTAGGCGGTGAGGGCAACTGCGGTATAAACGGAGGTCCTAACGGCGACCTGCACATCAACATTACAGTTCGACCTGACCCTATTTTCGAGCGTGACGGCTATGACGTGTGGACAGAGATACCGCTTACTTATGCACAGGCTACTCTCGGTGACGAGATAACAGTTCCTACAGTTGACGGCAAGGTAAAATACACAGTGCCAGAGGGTACACAGACAGGCACAGTGTTCCGCCTGAGAGGCAAGGGCATAAAGAAGGTAAACAGAAACGACCACGGCGACCACTACGTTCGTGTAACAGTTGAAGTTCCACGCAATCTGACCAAAGAGCAGAAAGAAAAGCTCCGTGACTACGAAAAGTCCCTCGGTGAAAAGAACTACGCAAAGCGCAAAACATTCTTTGACAAGCTCAAAGACAAATTCAAATAACAAAAAGGAGAACGGCACAAAGCTGTTCTCCTTTTTGTTTGCAATAAAAATGCCGCAGGAAGACCCACGGCAATTATCATCTTATTAAGCCATACCTGTGTGCTTTTTGATAGCCGCAAAGGACTCCGCACTGATAACGTGTTCCATACGGCAAGCGTCCTCTACTGCAACTTTCTCGTCAACACCAAGCTTTATGAGCCACTGTGAAAGCAACGTATGACGCTCATACATTTTCTCGGCTATCTCCAAGCCCTTGTCTGTCAAACGAATATAACCGTCCTTGTCAACAGTTATATAGCCGTTCTCACGGAGATTTTTCATTGCCACACTTACGCTCGGCTTTGAAAACTCAAGTTCGTTTACTATATCTATGCTTCTTACCTCGCCTTTGCCCTTGCGCTGGCTGAGAATAAGTATCGTTTCAAGATAATTTTCAGCTGATTCTCTTATCTGCATTATAACGTCCCTCCCTAGAACAAGTTTGTCATCAGGTCATTACGACTATTATATCACATTTCAAACCGCATTTCAAGTGCAAGCACGCTTTTTCAGCGATTTTGATAAACTTTACATCAATGAATTGTGTTGATATACAAAGGCACTGCTCACAACAAGCAGTGCCTTTAAAGCTGTCTGTTATTTACTGTATACCGCACTCCTCATAGTCTTTCCACTTTTCGGCATGCTCCTTATCCTCAAAATATTTGTATACAAAAAGCGCAGTTGACGCAACAACAAGTATCATCGCACCCATTAAAGTCCAAAACGACTTTTTTCTTGAATAGTTTGACATAACAAAACTTCCTTTCTTTCGCAATAGCATACAAAAACTTGCGGCTATCGCTCATAGCTTTGTTATAATTATACTACACAATGCTCTTTCTGTCAATTATTTTCACAGGATTTTCAGATATATTTTTCCGAGTAAAAGTGCAGAAATTCCTCAAGGCAAAGCCCGCCTGCGGCAATGATACGAGCGGCTTCAACGCCCACATAACGATAATGCCACGGTTCAAAATCAATGCCGGTCATCTGCTCTTTAAGGCGAGGATAGCGGAGGATAAAGCCGAAATCTGCGGCATTTGCACAAAGCCACCGTGATTCAGGCGTCTTGTAAAAATCGTCGCTCACATCATTGTCACCCTCTCTGCCGAGATCCACAGCAAGCCCGGTGTTGTGTTCGCTTGACCCGGGGAGAGCAAGAGTTCTGCCCACCTTTTCCACAGCCTTTTCATAACTCAGACCGCCCCACATTTCGTGAGATACTTCACGCTCCCAAAGCATCTGCTGATATTCAAAAGAGCGATAGGCGGAAATAATTTTCAGCTTTATGCCGTCAGCCTCCGCCTTTTTGAGCAGAAGCCTGAGCCTGTTTCCTGCCTGAGATTCCATAAACTTGCCGTTCACCTCTGTCAACTCCACACGATCGTAAAATCCCATATCTATGGGATTGAATTTATCCACAAGCATAAGATAATCCATATACTGACCTCCTTGTCCTGATGGGGAAAAATGTTTTAACTTAGTATATGCAGATGTGTGTGGAGAGTATACACGGCGAAGCTAAATGAGGAGTGAGGAATGAGAAATGAGAAATGAGGAATTAGGAATTAGCATAGCTGACCAAAGTTGTGCACAAGCACCGAGCGTAGCGATTTTGCGGCACAACAAACCTGCCAGAATAATCTGTAGGGGCGAACATCGTTCGCCCGTTCTCAGAACTTGTAAAAATTTCGAAATTGTAGGGGCTTGGCTCAATTTCGGTTTCACCGAAATGCGACAGCCCGATATTTCTCGCCCGTTGAATTGTTGAAAAATATCACACAATGTCACCAAAAAAATAATTTGGCATCAAGGATATGGCAACCACAGCATCGCTCCCCTACACATTTCAAAAAGCGGTGCAAAATTACATCATATCACAAATTGCAGCGTAAAATGCCCGTCACGGCGAGTGACCTATATCCAGCACCCGTCAACTCTGACGACCTGCCCGTGAATGTAATCTGCTCCCTCTCCACTGAGAAAACGCACAACATTCGCCACATCTCTCGGATTGCCTATCCTGCCTGCCGGTATGTCATCAACTATTACACGAACATCTTCCTCTGTCAGCTCGCCGTTCATTTTCGTGTCTATCATTCCGCAGGATACGCAGTTCACCCTTATACCGCTTATGGCAACTTCCCTCGCCAACGCCTTCGTAAATCCTATAAGCCCAGCCTTTGCCGCCGAGTATGCAACCTCGCAGGAAGCTCCCTTTTCGCCCCATACGGAGGTTATATTTATCATATTTCCACTGTGTTCCCTTATCATCTCAGGAAGCACCGCCCTGCTCATACGCATTGCGCCAAGCAGATTCACGTTCATCATCTCGCATAGCTTCTCGTCAGTCATGTCAGTGAAAAGCTCTATATCCGCTGTGCCTGCGTTGTTCACAAGAAGCGTCACCATACCAAAACTGTCCCTGACTTCCGCCACGCATTTATCTATACTGTCCTTGCCGCCAATGTCACAGTAAAAAACCTCTGCACATAAGCCACGCTCTTTAAGCTCAGATACCAAAGCTTCCGCCGCAGCTCTGCCATTCTTGTAGCATACAGCCACCTGCCAGCCGTCCTCAGCAAGCACCCTGCATATCTCTGAGCCTATCCCACCAGAGCCACCTGTTACCAATGCCGTCTTTTTCATAAAAATACCCCCCGCAGATCATGATATACTGTAATTATATCACATCTGCGGAGGTTTTTCAACGGCTACTTTTCGTTCTCGTCTACCCATTTTCTCGCCCAGCCTGCATTCTGCTCCTGACGATTGTATACTCTGCCGTTTGGCGCAGTGTAATTGTCCGTCACAACATATTCCTGACCTGCCGAGATAACGTCATGGGGCTTGTATACCTTTGTGCCGTCTGTCGCCTGTGGGAAACGGCTCTTGTCACGCTTTTTCATGTCTATCACTCTCCTTTTTATGTTATTATCCTGCCCGAAGCTTTTGTGATTATCAGATGAAAAATCTGCATAACAGTTGAAAATATCACGATAACGTGGTATAATCATCTTATACTATTTTTATCGGGAGTATTAAAATGGAAAAATACAACAAACAAAAAGCTATACTCACCGCACTGCTGAAATGGGTGGAAACAGAGTTCTTCGGAATTTTCGTATTTCTCTTTTTTATCGCAGTTGCAAAGCCTTTCGGTGCATTGGCAAATATAATTTTCGGTCTTACAGGACTTCTCACAGTGGTCTGCCTTATGGCTGACTTTGGTCTGAAACAGGGAGAGGAAGCCAGAAATAAGGTCACATTCCACGGTGAAAAGGATTGCCCTAACTATGGCTTCACACTTGGTCTTATTGCAAGCATACCATGCTATATCACAATGATACTGCTGATGATATCAAAATTCAGCGGTTCGTTCAATTTCATGCCTGCCTATAAGCTTCTCGACGCCTGCTTCTATCCTCTTATAGATTGGGCTGCCCACTCTGCCGACGTGAAAGATATGTCGCCGTTCGTATTTATTATGACTGCAATATTCCCTCTGCTTTATCCTTTCTCAACATGGATAGGCTTTAAAATATCCTACAAGCAGATAGACGTAAAAGAGCGTGTGGTCTACAAGCACAAATAAAATCAAGCCTGCCGTATCAGTCCGATACGACAGGCTCTTATCTTTTTATCGAAAAAACTCAGTTCTCCACTACACATTAAACTATTTCATTACTGAAAATCTATCTCTATATCTTTTAGCGTCACATAGTTTACTACATTGCAGTTTTTATCGCTTGCAGTGTTTGCGATAAGCGTTATCTTTGCCGTGCCTTTCACATAGTCGGCACCAATATCCGTCTTGTAGTCATACGTGTAGCTCTCTCCGGCTTTGAGCAAAGTGTTCATGGTGTTTCTGTCGCCATTTTCGCCATAGCTCGTGGAATTGCCCTTACTGTCCTCTGTGGTGATATACTGGTCAGTCGTGAAGTCAAGCGCCATGTCCTTGTCCCAGTTGTTTGTGTAGGTAATATGGCTTATGAACTCGCCTCCGCTTACCTCATAGGAGTATTTCGCCGTGAGCCTGCCGTCCTTTGTTGTAAAGGTATTGTCCCCAACGTCCTCAAAATAGTCGATATATCCAATATCAACTTTGTCAGCCATATCAGAATCGTCCTTGGCAACAGAAGTCACAGCTTTCTCGCTAGGGTCAACATCGTCAGCGACCTCAGCGTTTTTCTTTACGTCAGTGTATTCGCAGTTCTCATTGAGCCATTTTTCTATCTCTGTGACCTTTTCACTGCCAATATTGTATTTTTCTGTATATCCTAGATTTGCATCAAAATACATCCTGCCATCGTGAGTGAAGTATATCTGACCTTCTGTGCCAAGCATATCAATATTGAAATACGCTGTTATGCCGTTTGAAACATACCACTCATCATCTTCAGTGGTGGAAAAATCAATTGGTGTTTCCCCCTCAGAGGTTTCCGATCCGTCATCAACAGGCTCGGCAGTGAAAACGCCGTTTTCGTCCTTGAGCAGATCAAGAAGTCCTGCAATGTCAACATCAGAATATGTTCTCAGCTTGCCCAGTCCAATATCATTATATACTGTCCTGATCTTTGCGATCTTGCAAAGGTTCATATTCTTCACTATAGCGTCAAAATCAGACGGCGTATCGTTGAACACCCCATACCACGCCAAAGTGCCGTCATCAAATTTTACTGCCAGATAAAAACTTGATGACAAATCTTTTATTGAATAAATATCCGCTTTTGTTGTTTCCTTTTTGTTTGTTTCATAATTTGTTGTTTCAAGGGTCTGGGCTGTAAGCTTTTCATCAAGATAGCTTTCATCTATAACGCCCATTGAGCTGTACTTCACGCCGTTATATTCCACAAAATCATACTTTGCACCCATAGACAGATACTCCCACGGCGTCACCAAACCGATCTCCGTTGTTGCAAGATCAGTTCCATCATCGGCATAGTCCTGTGCCTGCTCATTTCCCGATGCCGAACTTACTTTTATCTCTCTGTCCGACCTGCCTGCAAACATCATAACACCCGTCGCTGCAGCGAAAACACCGCAGGCTGCAACTGCCGCCCACTTTTTCCACACTGTTTTTATCTTTACTCCGCTTCCGCTCTGCCGACACTCCTCGATAAAATGCTCGTCAGCATTTTCCAAAGCCTTGAAAATATCCTCTCCTGTTGTTTTCATAAAAGAACTCCCTCCTTTTCAAGCAAAGCCTTTAACTTATTTCTGCTTCTGAAAAGGCTCGCCTTAACTGTGTTCAGGTTCATAGCATACTTTTTTGATATCTCTTTTATAGGCGTTGCAAACCAATATCGCTGGAGAAATATATTTCTGTCTCTCTCCTGCAACTCGCCAAGAAATTCGTTTATAAGCCCCTCAAGATGTCTGCCGTCGCAAAGACTCTCGGTGGTGTCATTGTCAGGTATGCACTCGTCAAGCTCCTCCAGGACCGCCGCTATCTCACCTTTTCCACGCTTTGCGGCCTTTGACGCACGATATCTGTCAAATGCGATATTTCTTGTTATCCGCCCGAAAAATGCCGACAGCATTCTGGGTTTCTGTGGCGGAATGGAGTTCCATGCCCTGAGCCAAGTTTCGTTCACGCACTCCTCCGTGTCCTCCCTGACTCCAAGAATATTGTAGCCCACAGAATAACAGTATCCGCCGTATTTTATATCCGATTGTGAAATAGCCTGCTGATCTCTGCTTTCATAAAGCTCGATTATCTTGCTGTCCTCCATTTTCCGCCCCCCTATACAATATACTTCATTGAAAGTCCTTTCACCTATAATGACGAGATGTCCGCCAAAAGGTTTTATGAAAACGCAAAATAATTATAACATATGATAAAAAATTATGCAACACAAAAACGACGTCCCACATCACTATGGAAACGCCGTTTATATGAAGAATGATTTTATGACAACTCGTTAAGAAGATCCATATACAATTCGTTGTAATCTGTTCTGTTATCCTTCAGGAATGCGATAGCCGCACGAGGGTGGCGGTTGAGCGCGCCTGTGAGCATATAAGGCACGTCATAGCCCCACTGTGAACCCTTTGCCCTCTCCTCAGCAACGTACTTTTCAACAAATTTCAGTGTAGGAGTAAGCTTGTAGTTAGGGTTTCTCAGGAAGCTGAGCATCTGCTCCATAAAGCAGTTTCCTGCACCTCTGCCCATTCCGCTCATTGTAGCGTCAGCAAAGCTTGCGCCGTGAGAAATGCTCTCGATAGTGTTTGCAAAAGCGAGCTGTTGGTTGTTGTGCATATGAACGCCCACCTTTTTGCCACTAGCCTCAGCCACCTCGCAATACTGCGCAGTAAGTCTTCTCACCTGCTCTGGGAAAAGTGAGCCGTAGCTGTCAACAAGATAGATAACGTCAACAGGGCTTTTTGCCACAAGGTCAAGAGCCTGTGCGATATCGTCCTCACGGCTTGCGGAAACAGCCATGATGTTGATAGTAGTTTCATAGCCCATGTCGTGGCAGTAATTTATCATCTCCAGCGCACCGGGCATCTGATGAGTGTACGTTGCGATCCTTATCATGTCGATAACGCTCTCGCTCTTTGGCAGGATATCTTTCTTGAAATCACATCTGCCAACATCAGCCATAACAGAAAGCTTCAGAGGGCTGTCATTCTCACCAACGATAGCTCTGATATCCTCCTCATCACAGAACTTCCACTTACCGAACCCCTTGACGTCAAAAAGCTCCTTAGAAGCCTTGTAACCGAACTCCATGTATTCAACGCCTGATTTTATGTTAGTTTTATAGAGTTCTTTTACAAACTCGTCTGAAAATCCAAAATTATTTACAAGTCCTCCGTCACGGATAGTTGCGTCCAGAAGCTTTATATCAGGACGATATGACATAAGGTCACCTTTCTGATTTATTGTCTTTGCCTGATTTGCCATTGTGATTACTTCCTTTCCAAAAGCAGACCCTTACCATGTCTGTATAAGTTCATCGCTTTAAAGATTTTATGCTTTTAAGCTTTTATGTATTAAAGTATAACACTATTTTTCTTCCCTGTCAATAGCCACAAAGCCCTTTAAACACATTTTTTACATTTTAATAATATTTCTCTCCCCAAAGCCTGAACTTTTGTACATTTCCAACTATCAAAACGACGCAGTATTGTGATAAGTACTGAAAAATATCCACGCTCCTTGACAAATCAGACTTATAGTTGTATACTCTAAGTGTACTACAACAGATAATACAGTTAGTACAGCAGAACAAATGAAACGAAACAACAAAATCGAAAGGAGGTATTCAAGGTGATAACGCTTGATCTTACAGGAAGAGCACCTATCTACGAACAGATATGCAGTCAGTTTTCAAGCCTTATATCAAAGGGCGTGCTGAAAGAGAACGATAAGCTCCCAAGCTCGAGAATGCTCGCAAAGGAGTTGGGACTTAACCCGAACACAGTGGCGAAAGCCTACAGCCGTTTGGAGCATGACGAGATAATATATTCCGTAGCAGGAAAAGGCTGTTTTGTGGCAAAGCAGAAAGGCTCTATAGAAAAAAAGCTGCTTGAAGAATTTAAGCTCCATGCCGCCGCCGCAATGCAGGCAGGCATAAGCCTTGGATCGCTTACCTCCGTCCTTGAAGAACTGGCGGAGGAACAGAAAGAAAGGAGTGACAAAGAATGATAGAAATAAAAGACCTGTCACTTACATTCAAAAACGCAGACGAAGATCACGAGGCACTGAAAGCCGTCACCCTGGATATCCCCGAGGGCTGCATATACGGCTTTGTAGGCTCGAACGGAGCAGGCAAATCCACCCTGCTGCGTGTTATAAGCGGGATCTACCGCCCCGACAGCGGCAGCGTCACCATTGACAAAACAGAGGTCTATGACCGGCCGCAGGCTAAAGAGAACATCTTCTTTGTGAGCGACGAAACGGTGCAGTTTTCAAGACTGACAGTGAATGACCTGAAAAGCTTTTACCAAAGCAGCTACCCGACCTTTGACGACAAGGTGTTCGATGACCTTATCTCAAAGCTTGACCTGCCACGGAAGAAACCGCTGTCCCAGTTTTCAAAGGGCATGAAAAGACAGGCTATCGTTGCGGCTGCACTTGCCTGCCGAACAAAGTATATCCTCCTTGACGAGGCTTTTGACGGCCTTGACCCTGCCATGCGAAAGCTTATCCGCACAATGATAGTTAACGATATTTTCGACCGTGGTGCGACCCTTGTGGTGTCCTCACACAACATCACCGAGATAGGCGAGCTTTGCGACAAAGCAATGCTCCTGCACAAAGGCGAAGTCATTTTTGCCAAGGATATCGATGATGTAAGAGAGGGCTTTGAAAAGGTGCAGATAGCCTTGCCTGAGGGCGAGCTTGACCGCTCCGCCATAGAAAACGCAGGCGTCGAAGTGCTCAGTTTCAAAAAACTCGGAAGAATTTCCACCGTGGTGGCAAAGGGCGAAAAAGCGGATATCACTGCAAAGCTTAAAAAGCTCTCCCCTGCCGTTTTGGAGCTTGTCCCTCTGACCCTTGAAGAGATTTTCATTTACGAAATGGAGGTGCGTGGATATGCTGTCAGCAGCGAAGAGGATAAGTAAGACCTCAAACCGCGATCTTAAAGCGAACAGTTTGTTTTTTATAATCACAAATCTGGTGCTTTTTGTAAATTACATCGTGCAGATGTCCATACGGAATTTTATTACTTACTACAATGAAAGCATAACGAACTATTATCAGGGCTATGACATTGCATACATTGGCGTTGCCGCTGTCGCACTGTGCGGAGTTTTCACTGTGTTCGCTCTTTTCCATGAGAGCTACAGCAAAAGTCACGCAGACCTTGCCTACTCACTGCCCGCAGGTGCAAACGAACGCTTTTTCTCAAAGCTTTGCACACTTGTAAAGCTGCACATCTTGCCTGTAGTTTTTTGGAACATCATTCAGTTTATTTCCACTATCATAACCACCGATCTATCTTTGAAGATACTTGCAAGATATGCCGCAGTGCTGTTTCTCACTGAGCTTTCTACCTGCCTGTTCGTTGACCTTGTTGTGATACTGTGTCTTGTCTGCTGCGGCAGGCTTGCGGAGGTCATATACACGGCTGTGATAATAACAGCCTGTGAGGCGATACTGCCAAGGTGCATAGTTCTTTCATCTATCAGCATTTTCTCAACACGAGGCAGTGATGATATTGAAATCATTACAGATAAGTGGTTTGCGTGGAGTGCATTTCCTGCTTATCTTATGGATAACGGCTATTCAAACGCACTGGTTTTAATGCTCATGGGCAGCTCGCTGCTTTCGGCAGCACTCATATGCCTGCTGTATTTCATCTACAAAAAGCGTGACGGCAGAGCCACAGGCAAGCCATTTGTATTCACCGCTTTTCGTGAGATAGTTCTTATCCTCGGCATTGTGACCGTGACGACCTACGTTCTTTCCGATCCTGACAACATAGTTCTGCTGCCAGTGGTGCTACTGAGCTACCTTCTTATAAGGATATTCTCTGCAAAGAGCACCTTGACAATAGCGAAATTCGTAAAATGGATAGCAGTCTTTGCTGTATATATGATCATGATATTTGCCTTTAACTTCATTTCATATCTTTGCGACGGTTTCGCTGGCAAGCCTGACCTGTCAGCGCTCACCGACTATGACGACGTTTGGGTGTGGGTGCAGACAGACGAAGATATAATGACCTATACCCCAAGCTACAAAAACCCAGAAGGCAGAAAAACTCTCACTAAAGAGCAGGCTGAGCAGCTTACAGACATTTACATTAAAGCTCTGGACAGCCGTGAAAAGAGCTTTAGCGATTATATTGACTGTCTGAAACACCGCAACCTTGCAGGCAACTTCGCCTCAATAACTTTATACACCCGTAATTCGGACGATATTTACAGCGACAATAACAGCATCATTGATGTGATCGACATTGACGTCAGGCTGACAAAGAACAGTACCGAACAGGTGGCAGAAGAAATAAAAGCCCTTGATTTTATTTCACCGGAACAAATATCCTATCTTGAAACGAAAGAATTCTATCACTAACAAAAACCCCCTCAGAGCCACGCTCCAAGGGGGTTTTATCTTTCTGTTCTCTATTAATCCATGACCGCATTAGCAAGCATAAGCTTGATACGGTTCTCCTGATTGACCTTTGTCGCACCCGGGTCATAGTCGATTGCAACTATATTAGCGTCCGGATAAGCCTGCTTGATAGTTCTTGACATACCCTTTGCAACAATATGGTTAGGCAGACAGCCGAACGGCTGAGTGCAGATTATGTTCTTTGTGCCTGTTTCTGCAAGAGCTGCCATTTCAGCAGTGATAAGCCAGCCCTCGCCCATTTTAACACCCTGACTGATGTACTTATCAGCACACTTTCTAAGGTGTTCAAAATCATGAGGCGGCTGGAAAATGCCCTGCTCGTTGATGATCTTTATCTGCTGCTTCTGGAACTTGTAAAGCACGTCATAACCAATGCCGTACATAAGAGTGCGGCTGGTTTTCTTGTCATAAAGCTTCTCGTCATTGATAGCGTCCGACGCACAGTAAAGCACGAAGTCCAACAGCCCAGGCACATTAGGCTCACAGCCCTCAGACAGCAGGAAGTCGTTAAGGTGATTGTTCGCAAGGGGTGAATACTTAACGTATATCTCTCCCACGATACCGACCTTAGGTTTTTTCTCCTTTGTCCTCGGCAGTGCCGCAAAGTCTTTCAGCATAGCATTGTAAATGCTCTTTGTGTGCATATATCTGCTCGGGGTAGCAAACAGCTTTCCAAGCCTGTGCTGCCACCTTGCCAAAAGCTCGTCCGTAGAATTTTTCTCTATCTCGTAAGGCTTGCACTGATTGTACAAAAGCATGAGCATATCACCGTAAAGCACAGCATAAATAAGCTTCATTGCAATGGCAGGGGTGATATCTATGGAAGCGTCCTTTTCAAGTCCGCTGAAATTCAGCGACAGAACAGGCACTTCAGGGAACTGCGTTGACAGCGCCTTTCTTATAAGGTGGATATAGTTTGAAGCACGGCAACCGCCGCCCGTCTGTGACATAAGCAGAGCCGTGTGTTCAAGGTCATACTTGCCGCTTTTGAGAGCGTCCATAAACTGTCCGATAACAAGAAGCGCAGGATAGCAAGCGTCATTATGTGTGTTTTTAAGTCCCTCGTCTATAACGTTTCGTGAGCAGTTTTGCAAAAGCTCCATGTTATAGCCGTATTTTTTGTATATCGCCATGATAAGCTTGAAGTGTATAGGAAGCATATCAGGTATAAGTATAGTGTATTCCTCACGTCTTGACTTGTCAAAATAAGACCTTTTTACTCTGTCCGAGCCTGCGTGTTTTATCTCTTTTTCAGCCATTACATTGCCTCCTTGTCCATTTTCTTCTCAGCATTTGCGCTGGCTTCTTTTTCCTCCAGTGCCGCCGCCAAAGACCTGAGTCTTATCTTAGCCGCACCGAGATTCGTTATCTCGTCTATCTTTAGCTGAGTGTAAAGCTTGCCCTTTTCTTCAAGTATAGCTCTCACCTCGTCTGTTGTAACAGCGTCGATACCACAGCCGAAGGATACAAGCTGAACGAGCTGCATATCATCATTCTCGCATACATACTCTGCCGCTCTGTAAAGCCTTGAATGATAAGTCCACTGATTGAGTACGTCAAGTGCGGGTGTATCCACTTTCATCGCCACGCTGTCCTCGGTAATAACAGCAAAGCCAAGAGAAGCGATAAGCTTGTGTATGCCGTGGTTTATCTCAGGGTCGATGTGGTAAGGTCTGCCTGCCAGAACGATTATTTTCTGACCCTTTGCTCTTGCCTCAGCGATTATCTCCTGCGCCTTAGCCTCGATATCCCTATGGTATCTCACCTGCTCAGAATAAGCCTTGTTAAGCACTCCAATCACCTGCTTTGCAGTTATGTTATACTTTGAAAGCGCTCTTGCCATTGCCTTTGCAACGTGCTTTTTGATATTTATGTCAAGATAAGGCATGATAAAATTATCATCATTCAGCTTGTCATTGTTAGCCTTTAGAAGCTCAGGATAATAAGCAACGACAGGACAGTTATAGTGATTGTCCGACTGACCCTCGTCAGCATTGTAGCTCATGCAAGGATAGAATATAAAGTCCACGCCCTTGTCAAGGAGGCTCTCTATATGACCGTGACAAAGCTTCGCAGGATAACATACCGTATCAGACGGAATAGTTTGCTGACCCTTATAATATGTATCTCTCGTTGACTCCTCAGACAGCACCACCTCAAAGCCAAGGCTTGTGAGAAGTGTTGAGAAGAAAGGCATAAGGTCATAATAAGACAGCGCAAGTGGCAGACCTACCTTTGCAATAGGCTTTGCAGGCTTGTTGTCAGCATAAGAGAGTATCTTGTTATACTTATACTCTATCATGTTTTCCGTTCTGTCGGTTATCTTTATGCCTGCACCCTTTTCACAGCGGTTTCCGGAAGTAAATCTTCTGCCGTCATTAAATCTTATTATAGTAAGGTTACAGTGCGCACCACAGCCACCGCACTGAACGGCTCTTGAATTGTAAGCAAATTCTTCAAGCTGAGCCTTTGTAAGAACGCCTGACTTGCCGTCCCTGCCCTGAGATTTTTCTTTTGCGAAAAGTGCACAGCCGAACGCACCCATAAGTCCCGCAATGGCAGGTCTTATAACGTTTCTGCCAAGCTCCATTTCAAATGACCTGAGCACAGCGTCGTTAAGGAACGTTCCGCCCTGAACGACTATATTCTTGCCAAGCTCGTCAATAGACTTTGCTCTTATTACCTTGTAAACTGCGTTCTTGATGATAGACGAAGAAAGTCCTGCAGAGATATCCTCAACGGAAGCTCCGTCCTTTTGCGCCTGCTTTACAGATGAGTTCATGAACACTGTACATCTCGAACCAAGCTCCACAGGTGCTTTTGCAAACAGACCGAGCCTTGCAAACTCTGCAATGTCATATCCCATTGCACCTGCAAAAGTCTGAATGAACGAGCCACAGCCTGATGAACAAGCCTCGTTGAGCATAATGCTGTCGATAGCATTGTTTTTTATCTTGAAGCACTTTATATCCTGTCCGCCGATGTCGATGATAAAATCAACGTCGGGACAGAAATAAGCCGCCGCCTTATAGTGCGCAACAGTTTCAACTATACCATAGTCAACGCCCAGACCTGCCTTTATAAGATCCTCACCGTAGCCTGTTACCGCAGAAGCTTTTATGTTAAGCTCAGGGGTAGCAAGGCTGTAGATCTCCTCAAGCTTTGAAGCGATTATATCCAGCGGCTGACCCTTGTTTGAGCAGTAGTGCTGATAAAGAAGCTTTCCGTCAGGTGTGATAAGCACAAGCTTTGTGGTTGTCGAGCCTGCGTCTATGCCAAGATAAGCGTCGCCCCTGTAAGTTCTGATGTCTTCATATTTAAGGTCAGACTTCTTGTGTCTTTCCACGAAAGCATTATATTCCTCACGGCTTGCAAACAGTGGCTTGCCTACCACGATATTGTCAGTAGCCTTTGCGTTCACTATCTTGTCGATAGCCTCATCTATAGTCATTTCCTCAGCAAGAGTGTCAGCATGAAGTGCCGCACCGAAAGCCATATAGCATGAAGAATTTTCAGGAAGTATAGCGTGTTCCTCGTCGAGGTTCAGAGTAGTCCTGAAAGCCTTTCTCAGTGCACTGAGATATGTAAGCGGACCGCCAAGGAAAAGCACCTGACCGCCGATCTTTCTGCCCTGTGCCAGACCTGAAACAGTCTGATCCACAACAGCCTGAAAGATAGACGCAGATATGTCCTCTTTTCTTGCGCCCTGATTAAGAAGCGGCTGAATATCAGACTTTGCGAAAACGCCGCATCTTGAAGCGATAGGATAAGTCTTTTCAGCCTTAAGAGCAAGGTCGTTCATCTCGTCAGGGGTAACGCCCAAAAGTCCTGCCATCTGGTCGATAAAAGCACCTGTACCACCTGCGCAGGAGCCGTTCATACGCTGTTCAACGCCCCCTGTGAGGAAGATTATCTTAGCGTCCTCACCGCCAAGCTCAACCACAACGTCAGCCTTTGGATACTTCTTGTTTACAGCGATAAAAGCAGAAAAGACCTCCTGCACGAAAGAGATACCGCTTGCCTCAGCGATGCCAAGACCTGCCGAGCCTGTTATGGCTATCCTGAACTTGTCCTCAGGATAAAGCTCTCTGATAGCACGCAGCTGCTCAGCCACCGTTTCCCTGACCTTTGAAAAGTGTCTTTCATATTTGTTATAAATAAACTCGCCCTCGTCAAGAATTACTGTCTTGACCGTGGTCGAACCTACGTCTATGCCTAAATCATAAATCTTGCCCATAGTAAAAACCTCACTGATTCTCGTTTGTACATTCTCAGTTATTATATCACACTTTTTCGCAAATTACAAGCTTTTTATATTAACAAATATGTATCTGAAAACTACCTATAAAGCTAAAACGGGCGAACACTGTTCGCCCCTACAATGCAACTATTACAATGTATGGCAAAATGCGTTCGCCCGTGTGATATTCATTTTGTATCTATGCTTATTCCTGCTCTAAAAGGCAATCAGTAAGATTAAGGTCATAGAGATTGTTGTAGGTAGGCTGCTGAACAGGCTCACCTGCAAGTCTGTAGAACTGCTCTGAGCCGTACTTCTTGATGAAGTTTGTGGTGTGGCAATTTATTTTCAGCTCCTCGATAAACTTCTTCATAACATTGCTGTCAGCGCCATAAGCATTCTCAAGGAAGTCAAAAGCGTATTTCAGACCATTCATAGACTGCTGTGTAACGTTGTTTGCGCCATGGAGCAGATTGTTGAAGGAGTTCTGCAAAATAACAGTACAGCGGTTTTTGTTATCTCTTCCCTCGTTCGTACACTTATCAAGATAAGCTTCCAGATTGTGGAGTATCCAGTGCTGGATCTTCTTGTTAGACGGTGAGATGTTTCTTGCTCTTACCGCCTTGTCAAGGCTCTTGTTGCAGTCCATGATGTGTTCACTGATTATCTGACGGCATGAAAGACCATTGTTTATCTTCACAAGGATATCTTCCATTCTCGGATGGATAAGTCTTATCATCTTCTCCATTTGGATACAGCTTCTCATCGTGTATGTGATGCCGTCCATAAGCAGATTCATAAGAGCCACAGCTTCCTCAGTGCCTGCCGCTCTTGCGTCGGCAATGTTCTGAGCAGTTATGCCGCCCTCCAGGATAGCGTCAACGTCATATTTCTCACGATAGTAGTTGAATCTATCATAATATTCCGCGAAGCCCTTTGAGAACTCTGGGTTCTGTACATACTGAGCAGCCAGAGCGTGGTCAACAAGGATACCGCTCTCCTCATAAAGCTGCATCATTTCAGAAAGGTCCTCCCAGCCACGGGCAGTAACAAAGCGGTAGTTGTTCTTATCGCTTGCGTCTACCATATAATAGTGGTCAGGGTGAAGCTCAAGATATGATATGATAGCAGGGTGAACGCCTGCATAGTAAGCATATTCTTTCCAAACGCCGAAATCAGGCTGACACTCGACTCTCTTAACACGGTCGAGAGTAACGATATCGAACTCAGAAACAGACTTGTTGAACTCAGGCGGGTTACCTGCTGTAACAACTACCCAACCTGCCGGAACCTGATGAAGTCCGAAAACCTTATACTGCAAAAACTGGAGCATTGCAGGAGCAAGGGACTCGGAAACGCAGTTGATCTCATCGAGGAAGAGAATACCCTCTTTAATGCCAGTGGCTTCGATAGTGTCATAAAGAGTAGCCACGATCTCACTCATCGTGTACTCGGATATCTGCACGTCAGCACCGGTGTAGTTTCTATGTACAATAACAGGCAGACCGAGGGCAGACTCTCTTGTGTGGTGGGACATCGAGTAGGTAACAAGGTTTACGCCAGTTTCCTGAGCTATCTGCTCCATGATAGCGGTCTTACCGATACCAGGCGCGCCAAGCAGGAACACAGGTCTCTGATGTTCTATGCTGATTCGGTAATCGCCAAATTCGTCTTTAATGAGATAGGCTTGTATCGCATTAAGTATCTGTTGTTTTGCGTCTTTAATATTCATAGTCATTTCTCCTCAGTGCAGTCTGAAGCTGTGAACAAAAAGCACTGCACAATTAAATAATCTTACCATTTTATTATAGACTATCTCCAAATTAAAGTCAATAGTCATCACAAGTTTTGTCAGCTTACACAAACAATTGAAAATATTTTAGTTATTCTGTATCAAAGCCATAAAATTTAACTGTTAAAATATTGATATCAACGCAGAATTTTCAACAGGCCTTTAATTTTTTTCAAACGTTTTCGCCCATGCCCCAGCCGACCTCATAACCTCACTGCTCACTTGGTTTTGACATCTACCAAACAATGTGCTATAATAATAAGGTATAAAATTTTCCCTCTCGGAGGTCATATCTATGCTTTATGAAATAAAAAATGATAAACTCTCTATCTCAGCCGACACTTTCGGTGCTGAGCTTCACTCTATCAAACTGGACGGCAAAGAATATCTCTGGCAATGCGGTGACGCTTGGAAACGCTACGCTCCTATTCTCTTCCCGTTCATCTGTTCCCCTAAAGGCCGCACCTACAAGGCAGGCGGTCAGGAATATCACATGGCTGCAAACCACGGCTTCGCCCGTGACAGCGAATTTACATACGCTGGAAGCACCAAAAATTCCGTAAGCTTTCTCCTAAAAGATAATGACGTGACACTTGCTCAATACCCATACCACTTCGAGCTTGAAGTCACCTACTCCATAAAAGGTTCAAAAGTCACCGTCACAAACACAGTAAAAAACACTGATGAAAAGGCTATGTACTTCTATCTCGGCGGTCACCCTGCTTTTATCTGCGATATCCAAGGTGGCAAATGCACAGTTGAGTACGAGAAAAACGAGCATATCGTTCAGCCTATCCCAAACGGCGAGAGGACTATCCTTGACGGTGAAAAGACTATCACTCTAACAAGAGAGCTTTTCGACTATGACGTTATCATGAAAGATCACCCTGCTTCAAAGGCTGTCACCCTGAAAAAGTCTGACGGCGGTTTCGTAAAGCTTTCATTCCCACACTCTGAGTGCATTGCCGTATGGACTTCCACAGGCAACTCTGACGCTCAGTTTATCTGCCTTGAGCCTTGGACTAGCGTGCCTGTTTACGAGGACGACGCTTTTGAGGATATCGAAAACAAGCCTCACGCTATCAAGCTTGCACCTGAAGCTGTTTACACCTACAGCTACACCGTGGAGGTGGGCTGATGAGAGCGGTAATACAGAGGGTCACAAGTGCAAAAGTTGAGGTCGAGGGCAAGGTCACAGGCGAGATAGGAAAGGGCTTTCTGATACTTTTCGGAGTAGGTCAGGAGGACACTGAGACTGACTGCGACAAGCTTGCAGACAAGATATCAAAGCTTCGCATTTTCGCCGACGAGAACGACAAGACAAATCTTTCTATAAATGATGTTGGCGGAGATATTCTTTGCGTTTCACAGTTCACCCTTTATGCAGATTGTCACCATGGCAACCGCCCGTCATTTATCTATGCAGGCAAGCCTGATGAAGCCAACAGACTTTATGAATACTTCTGCAAGGTCTGCGGTGAGAAAATTACAGGCAAGGTAGAAAAGGGCGTTTTCGGTGCAGACATGAAGGTTTCACTGCTCAATGACGGTCCTTTCACTATCATTCTTGAATGCAGAAACGGAGAGATAATCCCATGAACATACAGATATTCGGCAAGTCAAAATCCTTTGACACAAAAAAGGCTGAACGTTATTTCAAAGAGCGTGGAATAAAGTTCCAGTCTGTTGACCTGCCTACAAAGGGGCTTAGCAAGGGCGAGCTTAACTCAGTGCTTGCGGCTGTTGGCGATATTGACAAGCTTATCGACCCAAAGGCAAAGGGCGAGCAGGCAATGCTCATAAAATATCTTGGAAGCACCGAGGAAAAGATAGAAAAGCTTCTTGACTATCCCGAGCTTTTTGCCGCACCTATCGTAAGAAACGGCAAGAAAGCCACAGTAGGCTTCTGCCCCGAGGTGTGGAAAAGCTGGGAATAGCCCTAGATGAAAATACTGTGAAAATTGCCGATATTCGTTGAAAGAGGCTTGAATTTGTGGTATAATACCATATGGAAAAGTATTTTCAGAAAGAGATGTTTTAAATGGTAATTGATTTTCACGTTCACGCCTTTAATCCAAAGGTAGCGGAAAAGGCTGTTGAAAAGCTTCAGGCTCAAAGCGGCATAACCCCTTTCACAAGAGGCACTGCAGAGGAAACCATACAGCGTTTTGACGAATGGGGCATTGACAAGGGCGTGCTGCTGTCAGTGGCGACAAAGCCTGCTCAGCAGAGAGTTATAAACGATTGGTGCGTCCAACAGGACGGCGGAAGATTTATAAGCTTCGGTGGAATACACCCTGACGCTGAGGACTATGAGCAGGAGATAGCCCACATAAAGGAGCTTGGACTTCACGGCATAAAGCTTCACCCTGATTATCAGGGCTTTATGATAGATGATGAGCGCATGGACAAGATATATGACGCCATTGAAAGAGCTGACCTGCCTGTTATATTTCATTCCGGCTATGACTGTGTTTCCCCTGACCTTATCCACTCCACACCTGAGAGGGCGCTGAACATGATAAAAAAGCACCCTAAGCTCAAGGTCATTCTTGCACATCTTGGTGCAAACATGATGTGGGAGCAGGTGCGTGACGTTTTGGCAGGAGTTGACGGTGAAGTTTATTTTGACACCGCTTTCACAAGTATGTGTCCTGACGAGCTTATGCAGGCTATCGTTGAAAAGCATGGGGCTAACAGGATACTTTTTGCAAGCGACTGCCCTTGGGACAGTTCCTACCTTATAAAAGAAAAGATACTGCGCTTGAACATTTCCGAGGATAACAAAGATAAAATTCTCGGCGGCAACGCAGAAAGACTTCTTGGCTTAAAATAAAATTGTGTAAATTCTGAAAAGAGGATATAAAAAATGAGATCAAAACTGCTTGCGGCTGTGCTGGCTTGTTCTACGGTTTTCGGGCTTGCGTCATGTGGGGCAATGCTTCCAGAAAGCTCCTCCGAAACGGAGACCACCACGGGTACTGCCGCCCAGAGAGTTATAGAGACCACAAAGACCGCCACAATGGGTGACGATTATGACGAGGACGATGAGGATTACGAGGGCTACACCACCACCACTTCTGTGACGGCAGGTACACTTGAAAACCCAGACGTAAGCATTGACGAGGGCTACGACCCTGACATAATCGCAACGGCAACAAAGAGGACGACCACCACCACAACCACAACATCTGCCGAAACAAAGGCGTCTAAAAAGACCACCACCACAAAGTTCAAAAAGGACGCACTTTTCCCTTTGGGCGATGATGTGAAATACCCTGATTCTATCCCATTTCTTGTAAAGTCAGACACCTCTTATCTTAATCTCAGATACGGTCCGTCAAAGAAATATGACGTGATAGAAAAGATACCTGACGGAAAGACCATAAACGGCTACGGTGAGAGAACAGACGGCGACGGAAACATATGGGTATATGTAAAATATAACAATAAAAGCGGCTGGGTAATGAAAGAGCTTCTCAGCGGCACTGAATAAACGGAGGACAAATAATGGACAGCTTCAAGGAACAGATAGTTCGCAAGATCCCCACAAAGAACGATAAGATACAGAAAATTTTCATCATGATAGCAAGCGTGGCACTTGCCGCACTGTGCTTCATTTTCCCATTCGGCACGCAGTTTTCTGTAATAGGCATTTTTCTTGCCGCTGCCGCACTTTATGGCGGTTATTATCTTACAACAAAACTCGATGTGGAGTATGAATACATTTTCACAAATGGAGAAATAGACGTTGACAAGATAACGGCTCAGCGTTCAAGAAAGCGCCTTATCACATTCCGCTGTGGAAGCGCCACAGATTTCGGCATTGCTGACGAGAATTTCTCTGTACCTGAGGGCGCAACACAGGTCCTTGCCTGCGCTTGTGACGATAGCCTTACAGACTACTACATAACATTCAACCACAAAAATCTCGGGCTTACAACTGTTATCTTCACACCAGATGATGATATGCTTGAGCTTATGAAGCCTGCGCTTCCGAGAACACTGAGGAAATAAAAATGAAAATATTTGTCGGAACTGATCTTATTGAGATCGAACGCATAAAAAAAAGCTGTCAGAGCCGACGTTTCTGTGAAAGGGTTTACTCCGAAAAGGAGCTGACCCTTTTTTCACAGAAGAAAAACCCATACGAATCCATGGCGGCGAATTGGGCGGCTAAGGAAAGCTTCGCAAAGGCTTTAGGCACGGGGGTGGAGGGCTTCGCCTTGAACGAGGTGTCATGCTTGCGTGACGAGCTTGGCTGTCCTTATCTGGAGCTTACAGGAAACGCGCTTTTGGCGGCTGAAAATAGGGGGCTGACCTTTGCGGTGTCTCTTTCCCACATCAAGGATATCGCTTCGGCAGTGGTGATAGCTTACGAAAAGGAGGATAAAAATGGATAGGATATTGACAGTGGAGCAAATGACATTTTGCGAGCATGAGGCTGAAAAATATGGCGTGAGCCTTGCTCAGCTCATGGACAATGCGGCGACACAGCTTTCGGAGGTCATTGCGAGCAACTCGTCTGCGTCATCAAAGATAGTGCTTCTTATTGGCAAGGGAAACAATGGCGGTGACGGACTTGTGGCGGCAAATTTACTTGCGGAACAAGGCCTCAAGCCTGCGGTGGTCCTATGCTGCGGCGAGCCTGACACTGACCTTTCTTCGGCAGCGTATGCTAGGCTTGATAAGAGCGTAGAGGTGCTGAAAGCTGAAAATGCACTGGATTTTATCGAGGGTGCAGATGTGCTTGTGGACTGCATTTTCGGAACGGGTTTTCACGGAAGCCTGCGTGAAAATATCCTGCCAGTGTTCAGAGCTTGTGAAAAATGTGAAGGCATGAAGATAGCCTGCGACCTGCCGTCGGGAGTAAATGCACGGAATGGTCAGGCTGACAAGCTGTCGTTCAAGGCTGACGTGACAGTGACCTTTCATCGTGGCAAGCTGGGTCTTTATTTACAGCCTGCGGTGGACTTTTGCGGTGAAATTCTGGTAAAAGATATCGGTATTGACGAGCGTTGCGAGAATACCTTATACCCTGTTATAACGCCTTTTGACGTGGTAAAAGCAAGGGCGGCACTGCCTTTTAGACCTGCTGACGGACACAAGGGCACGTTCGGCAAGGTGGTGAGCGTGGCAGGCTCGGAGAGCTATATAGGTGCGGCAGGGCTTTCAGCAATGGCGGCAATGCGAACAGGCGTGGGGCTTTTTGAGCTTTGCACTGCAAAAAGCGTAGTTAACTCCCTGTCGGCTGGTATGTATGAATGTACATACTCGGCAATGAAAACCGACAAGGACGGCTTTATGGTGGCTGAAAATGCGGAGACGATACTGAAAAAGTGCAAAAAGGCAAGCTGTTTGCTGATAGGCTGTGGGCTTGGTCACACGGCTCAGACTGAGAAGCTTGTGGCGGAGCTTACCCAAAATGCTGAGATACCAATAGTTTTGGACGCTGACGGAATAAATTCACTTTGTCCGAATATAGATGTACTGTTGAAGAAGAAAAGTACAGTTATCCTCACCCCTCACCCTGCGGAGCTTGCAAGGCTTTGTGGAGTGACAGTGGGCGAGGTCATGTCGGACAGACTTGGGTTTGCATATAGGCTGTCGGAAAAATATGGTGTTACAGTGCTTGCGAAGTCGGCTGACACCTTTGCGGTGGGCGGTGGAAAAGTTTATCTTTGCACCGAAGGCACAACTGCGCTTGCAAAGGGTGGCTCAGGGGATATGCTTGCAGGCATTGTTTCCTCCTATGTAGCTCAGGGGTGCAACGCTCTCGATGCGGCGGCACTTGGGTCGTTCACACTTGGCTCGACGGCTCTGCTTGCAGGATACAAAAGATCTGAACGTGGAATCATTGCAAGAGATGTTATTGACGCTTTGCCACGATTTTTGTATGACCTTGAAAACGCCGACTAGGCTGTACTAAAAACAAAGACCTTCTTCTTATGAAGAGGGTCTTTTTTAATGGAGGGCAAAATGAAAAGAACAAAGGCATTTTTTCTTACGATTTTGGCGGTAATGGGCTTATGCTCATGTGGTGAAAGCAGCGAAGTCAAACCCGTAAAGCTGGCAGAGGATTACAAGACCCCGGCTGAGTTCACCATTGACGGCACGGAATACGTCGCAAGCTTCACCCGTGGGGGCGCAGATATGTGGGAGTGTGAGATAACTGCGCCAGAAACTGTCAGCGGTATGGTGATAACCTGCTCAGGAGAAAGCGCACGACTTGAATACAAGGGTTTGACCTACGAAACTGACCGAGGGAACATACCCGAAAGCTCCGCTGTCACAATGACTGCCGCTGTGCTTGACAAGCTTATTTCGCAGAAAGGCGTGACGTATCTCAAAAATGACAAGGGAGATATCACCGCCACGGGTCAGATAAAAGGGCAGGATTTTTCGGCTAAAATCAATGGCGGAAAGGTAAAAAGCTTGGAGATATCAGGGGAGGTAAGCGTAAAATTCACATAAAAAAAGGTGCAGAGAAAATCTGCACCTTTCTTATGTATGGAAATGAATTATTTGCCAAAGTTTGCGCAAGCGATAACGTTACCGTCTTCGTCCTCAAATCTGAGGTCAGCAATGTAGAAATCAGCCTGGTTTGGAATGCCCCATCTCATAAGTGAAACATACTGTGGTTCAGTTGAGTTTACAAATGTAGCGCCGTCCTTGATACCAGGTCTCATTGTAAGCTCATAGGAACCCCACTCAGATGTCCACTCAGCCTCGCCGAAGTCATAGAGGTCGTTCCAGCTGTTTTCGCCTTCACCTGTTGTAGGCTGTGTAACGAATGCGCCCATGAAGTTACCAGGAACAAGTGAAGAAACTCCATCGTCACCAGTGAACTCGCCAACTGCCTTTGTAACTACGTCAGCCTTGATAGTGAAGATCTTCTCAAGATCAGCCTCGTGACCCTCAAAGAACTTCTCCATGTGGAACTTGATCTTAGGGATCTTGTAGTTGCCATTATCCTGATCGAGAACCTCGACCTTGAGCATTGGAACACCTGCAAGTTCCTCAATAGATAGATTTACATGAGACTCATCGTTCTCGTAATCCTTCTCAGCGAAAGGTTCAACGATAGAAGCAACGTCCATATCCTTCTTGAAATATACAGAAGCCTCTTCATAGTTCTTCAGAGTAGCTGGCATTTCGGAAATATCCTTTGCAGCCTCACCCTCAGACTCTGTGCCGGAAGCGGCTGTTGAATCAGCTGTTGACTCAGGAGCAGCTGTTGTTGTAGTAGCCTCTGTTGTTGTAGCAGCTGTAGTTGTTGTAGTAGTTTTTGCCTCAGCCTTTGATGAAGAAGAATCATCAGAGCTGCCGCAAGAAGCGAACATAGCACTTGTAAGTGTAAGTGCAAGAGCGCAAGCTAAAAACTTTTTCATTTTAATAACCTCCGTTTAATTGTCATGCTATACACATAGCCTGACCTATATTTACTTTTGTATTATAACACAATCGTCACATATTTTCAATATACTATTTGCACAATTTAAGCGCATGATTTCATATGTTTTGCACAGAAATCGTTTACAAATTAGTGCAGGTTACACAAACGAACAAAAAAACAGAGCTTCCCGAATGACAGAAAGCTCTGTATAAATTCACTTATTCAAGTGTGTTATCTGTGAGAGATTACTTTCTCTTAGAGATAACGATAGCTGCACCAGCAAGTGCTACGCCAGCGAGTGCAAGACCAGCTGTTGCGCCTGTAGCTGCTACGTTGTCAGAAGCTGCTGCTGAAGAAGTAGCTGCTGTGCTTGTTGTGCCAGCCTTTGAAGATGTAGCTGCTGTTGAAGTAGCTGCTGCAGAAGATGTCTTAGAATCGTCCTTCTTGGAGTCAGTCTTAGAATCTGTGCCTGAAGCTGTTGAATCAGTTTTAGAGCTTGACTCCTCAGCTACTGGCTTCTTCTGAACTTCCTTCTTGTCCTTGTTAGAACCAGCCTCGTAGATAGCATTGCCGTCAGCGCCAAGAACCTTAACGCCTACAACGTCGATGCCCTTGAGGTCAGCTGCCCAGTTGTTGATACCAACTGCTGCATAACCCTTTTCCTCATCGTCAACTGCGTCAAAGAGAGGTGTATCGCCCTTGTATTCAAGAACGTATGTACCTTCCTCGTCTGTTGTGTAGCAGAGTGTGTCCTTTGGCTTATCATCTTCAACCCAAGAGCCGCCAGCCCAATCCTTAGCGTTCCAGCCGTTCTTTGTGTCGTTGAAGTTGATGGATCCGCCGCCGCCGATCGTGTTCCAGTCGTTGTTGTCAACCTTGATAGTGAAAGATGCACCGTAAACAGCTGTGATATCAGTGATACCGTCCTTAACTACGTTGCCCTCAGACTCATCGCCTCTGAAGAAAATTGAAAAAAGGTCATCCTGTGACTGTCTGCCGATTGCAAGAAGGTCATCGCTTACGTTGAGCTTTGTGCCTGCTGCTGATGCTGGGATCATTGCCATAGAAGCTACGATAGCTGCTGCTGACATACCAGCGAGAATCTTAGAAATTTTCATCGTTAATCTCCTCCATATGAATATAGTTTTATGAATTGTCATTCAATTCTAGTCTTATTATAGCAGACTTTTTCCCTAAAATCAAGGGGTTTTCACGTTTTTTATTCCAAAAAGTGTTGAAATTTCTAACAATATTGTCACACTTCTTTTGTGCATTAATCACAGAAAACGTTATCATTTTTTGCTTTTTACAACAATTGTCAGTCCTATCTGTCATTGAATCTCTGCAAGAACTGCTTGGTTCTTTCGTTCTGGGTCTGACCGAAAACCTCCTCCGGAGTACCCTCCTCCACGATATAGCCGTCGTCCATAAAGATAACATGGTTTGCCACATCACGGGCGAATGCCATTTCATGGGTGACGATGACCATGGTCATTTTCTCTTTTGCAAGCTCTTTTATTACTTTTAAGATCTCTCCTGTAAGCTCAGGGTCAAGTGCGGAGGTCGGCTCGTCAAAGAAGAGTATCTGCGGTTTCAAAGCCAAAGCTCTTGCGATAGATACACGCTGCTGCTGACCGCCTGAAAGCTCGCAGGGATAAGACTTGCCTTTAGTTTCGAGTCCCATTTTTTTCAGAAGCTCTTCGCAGTTGGCTCTAGCCTCCGCCTTTGACTGTTTGAGAACGTGAACAGGAGCCTCGATTATGTTCTGCTCCACCGAAAAGTGCGGAAACAGATTAAAATTCTGGAACACAAGACCTATTTTCAGGCGGATATCCCTGAGGGTCTTAGAGGGTGCATACACCGCCTTGCCGTTTTCCGTGTGGAACATATTCACGCCGTCAACGTTTATCTCTCCGCCGTCTGCTTTTTCAAGCTGGTTTATACAGCGCAGAAGCGTTGATTTACCGCTGCCCGACGGACCTATTATTGCGACTACCTCGCCCACCTCAACGTTAAAAGAAATATCTTTGAGCACCCTAAGGCTGTCAAAGCTTTTAGAAATATTTTTCACTTCAAGAATAGCCATATGAGTTCTCCTTATTTATAATAGTCGAATTTCTTTTCTATAACGGCAAATGCTACCGTCACGATAGCGTTGAGTACGAAATAGAATGCGCCTGCGATAAAAAGCGGTGTTATTGAGCTGTACAGATTCATCTGCTGTTTTGCCTTCATTGTTATCTCAGCGAATGCGATAACGTTTGCAAGAGAGGTATCCTTTACAAGGACGATGACCTCATTCGATGTGGCAGGGATAACACGCTTTGTGACCTGCGGCAGGATTATTCTAAAAAATGTCTGCATTTTCGTCATGCCGAGCATTGAAGCCGCTTCGTACTGTCCCTTTGGGATAGCCTCGATACCACCTCTGAATATCTCTGCGAAATACGCCGCATAGTTAAGGACAAATGCCGTAACAAGGGCGATAAACATATAGTTCTCGTTGTTTTTTATATTGGCAAGCACGTCATATACACCGCCTGTTTTGCCCTGCTTTGCAGCACTTGCGATAATAAGTGGTACTGCATAGTAGATAGCGATTATCTGAAGCATGAGCGGTGTGCCACGCATGACAAGTATATAGAGATTTGTCAGCCACGAGATAGGCTTGAAGCGGCATTTTTTCAGCATTGTCACAAGCACTCCCACAGGTATTGAAAGCACGATGGTCCATGCGAAAAGCTTCAGTGTATTAGGCAGGAACTCCAGCAGGATCTCCGTGACCTTTTTTACTTCCTCAAAAGTCATAAATATTCATTCCTTAACAAAATATTACGATAACACGTCACCGTATCAGCGTATTAATACATTATACTACATATTTTGCGACTTGTCAAACGGAAAGAGTGAGGAATGAGGTTGAATGAGGAATGAGGAGTGAGGGTTTAGTGAGGAGTGAGGAGTGAGGAATTAGCATAGCTGTGGTTTAAGATACTCCAAGAGGTATGTTAATAAGAACGATTGTGAATAACTTGTGCGAACGCAGTTCGCACTAAAAAATCATCGCCGCAGGCAATTCCTTCATTCCTCACTCCTCACTCCTCATTCCTAATTCCTCATTTGTCATTCCTCACTCCTCACTTTAAATCAGTTCTCTTCGTTTTTCAAGGCAAGCACAGAATCACGGACTTTCGCCATAAGCTCTTCGGGGGTTTCGCCATTAGGATAAATAGGCTCACCGTAAACGACTTTTACTTTATATTTGCTAAGACGCTTCCAGTTGAAAAGCCTTGGGAGCTTTCTGTCTGGCGGGAATATCTCGTGTCCGCCTTTGATGTAGGCCGGCACTATAGGTACATTGGCTTCGATAGCAAGGACGGCTGCACCGCTTTTGAACTTGCCCATTTCACCGGTTTTGCTTCTTGTACCCTCCGGGTGAACCAGCACACCCCATTTCTGACCAAGCTTTTTACGCAGAGCCGCCATTGTTTCGTCTACTCTTCCGCCTCTGTCAACAGGCACCATACCGCCTACTCTTACAATAAGTCGGCTGGCTAAACTGCCGTTGAAAAGCTCTTTTTTCGCCATACAGCAGAATTTTGCAAAACGCTCGTATCTGAAATTCAGAGTGAGGAAAATAAAATCAAAATTTGAAACGTGATTTGCACAGATTATATAACCGTCCTTATCAGGTAGATTTTCCTCGTTTGCGACCTTGACTTCGTAGAAGGCTGTCACAAGATTTCTGTAAAAGCGGTAAATACGATAGTCTATCTTTTTCTTGTCCAGAGGATAGAGCATTGATTTCACTGTTTGCGGCTTTATGCGGTTTGGGTTTTGAACGAGGGCGATAAGCTTGCCCACTGTCATGTTCTTATCCATACAGCCGTCAACACGCACACCACTGAACTCCTCTATCTCAAGGGCAAGCTCGATAGCTGAGAGGGAGTCTATGGTGAACTCCTGCAAAAATTTTGTACTGAGCTTGACTTCATTCGGCTGAACGTGTGCTATTTTTGCCACGGCGTTTCTCACCATTGACGGGATATCCGACGGGTCGATACTATTTTTCGCCTGTTTTGTAAGGCTGTCAAGGTTATCCTCCATGACCATTTTCTTCAGCAGATAACGCTTTGGCTTGCCGATAGCTGTTCTTGGTATAGAATCCACAAAATGTATGCCGCTTAGTTTCATTGCCTGACCTGCAGAGGAACTTATCTCTTTGAGTTTTTCTTCCGTCTGCTCACGTTTATCCTCAGCACAGACCACAAAGGCGTGCACCTCGTCATAGCTTCCCTCTTTCGCAGGCACTCCGCAGACCACAAGCTCGTCAACGCTCTCGATGCCCCTATAGACCTGCTCGATATCGTCAGGGGCGGCTTTTTTGCCTGTGGATAGGACGATATTTTCTTTACATCTGCCGAGAATGACAATATTTTTATGCTTATCGAACTTTGCAAGGTCGCCTGACTTGAACCAGCCGTCAGAAGTGAAAGCTTCATCTGTGGACTTTTTGTCGCCATAGTAGCCTATCATCATATAAGGTGACTTTATAAGAAGCTCACCGCTGCGGTCTATTTTAACTTTTATATCAGGATAGGCCTTGCCGCAGGTGTCAGCATAGACGTGCTTGCCATATGTGCCGACGGTTGGTATGCTCGTTTCGGTCGCACCGTAGTTGTTCACAATATTAAAGCCTGTGCCGTAGAAGAAATCAAATGTATCCTTTGACATTGGCGAGCCTGCGGAGCAGAGAAATCTAAGCTCACCGCCCAAGGCTTTGTGTATCTTTGCGAAGATCTTTTTGCCGCTGTTTATGCCGTAGATCTTACGCTGATGAAGTACAACAGGAAACATTTTCTTGAAAAGTGCTGAAGATACCTTGCCCCCGTTGATCTGCTGCATTATCTGGGTTTTCAAAAGCTCATAGACCTTTGGCACGCCCGGGAAAACTGTAGGCTTGAAGTTTTGGAAGCCTGCGGAAAGACCCTTCGCACTGAGGGACTCAATAAAGCACACTGTTCCCCCTGTGAGAAGAGGGGCTAATACCTGTGCAAAAAGTCCGTAGATATGGCTGTTTGGCAGGATACCGAGATAGCGTTCGTTATCGGTTATGCCGTTGCACCGGCAGACCATTTTGCAGGAATTTATCTGAGAATCGTGGGTGTGCATTATGCCTGAGGCTGTCCTTGTCGTACCGCTGGAGAAGATTATCACTGCGATATCAGGGTCGCCTACTTCACCTTGACGGAGTATATTTTCCCCCGAACCGTCAAGTCTGTCAAGCTGGTTTTGGATATCGAGAACAGGCATATTTTTCACGCTTGTAAGCTTCTTTGCCGCCTTTTGAGAAGCGACAACGCACACGGGCTGTGACTTTTTCACCAGTGCGACAAGCTCTGCCGCAGGAAGCGAATAATCCAAAAGGACGGCTGTGGCATTTAGCTTTGCACAGGCGAGAAATGCGATATTCCACTCAGGTCTGCCCTCAGAGGCGATGCAGACCCTATCCCCTGCCACAACACCCATGGCTTTAAGGCGGCTGCAAAAAATATCTGCCTGCTGCAAAGTTTGTCCGAATGTATATTCCTTTGTTTCACCCTCGTCATTCATCATCACGAGAGCGGTCTTGCTATAGCGGTTTATTGCCGTTTTTCTAAATTCGTTATAAATGTTCATAGCAGTTTCCTTTCCGCACCTCAGACTTTCTGAGAGTTGCCTTTCATTGTATGTTCAAGTGCCGCAACAGCTTTTTCGGAGCTGTCAAGGAGCATATGAAGATTTTCTTCTCCCAAAGCGTCAACAAATACAGTGAAATATTTTTCAAGACGCTGTCGCTTTTCCTCTATAGTTTTTTCGCCCTTGGGGAGCAGTTTCACCTGCACACGGCGTTTATCCTCAGGGTCACGCACAAGGCTGACAAAGCCTTTTTTCTCCATTGTGCTGAGAACAGAGGTCACACGCTGACGTGATATCATAAGGTCACGGCTTATGTCCGAGGGGTAGACTATGCCCTCGGCTGTGCTAAGATAGACTATCACTTTGCTTTCTCCCTGAAATAGCTCTGCAAGGTCGTCCATATATCCTGTTTCAAAAAATCGTCTGAAAACTTCTCCAAAACGCTGGGCTGTTTTATCGTTCATTGTTATTCCTCCAAATGTCAAGGCGGTTGATTGTCAACACTGTTGATTATACACCCTGTTGATGAATTTGTCAAGTGCATGGCTTGTTCTGGTACAAATGCCCTTGACAAAATGCCTATATCATACTATAATAATATGGTATAAATCTTTCGGCAAATGCCGAAACACCGAAAGGAGGATATGCTTTTCAAAGGTCGAAAGGCATGATCTGGATATGATTAAGGACGTACAGGAAAAAATTCTTCAGTTAAAGAAAGAAAACGATATTTGTATACTTGCGCACAGCTATCAGGCTAAGGAGATAGTGGAGGTAGCAGATATTACGGGTGATTCATACAAGCTAAGCGTTGAGGCGCAGAAGGTCTCAAACAAAAACATACTTATGTGCGGAGTGCATTTTATGGCTGAGGCGGCAAAAATGCTCAACCCTGACAAGAACGTATATCTTGCAAATCCATCGGCAGGCTGTCCAATGGCAGAGCAAATGGAACCTGAGATGATAGAAATGATAAAGGCTCAGGAGCCTGACAGAAAGGTAGTATGCTACATAAACACCACAGCCGCACTCAAGAGGGTTTGCGACGTTTGCGTTACTTCCTCGTCTGCGGTGAAGATAGTAAAGAACATGGACGCTGACAAGATACTGTTCATTCCTGACTGCAATCTTGGTGCATTCGTAAAAAAAGCCTGTCCTGAAAAGGACATAATGCTTTTGCAGGGCGGATGTCCTGTTCATGCGTCGGTAACAAAGGCTGACATGATAGCGGCTAAGACGGCTCACCCTGATGCACTGGTGCTTTGCCACCCTGAGTGTATCCCTGCTGTAAGCGAAATGGCTGATTATGTTGGTTCGACTTCAGGCATAATGAATTTTGCGGCTGAGTCTGACGCAAAGGAGTTCATCATAGGCACTGAGATATCCATTGCTGAGCATTTGCAGTACAGATTCCCTGAGAAGGAGTTTTACATACTCTCAAAGAAGATACTTTGTCCTAACATGAAGCTCACCACTCTTATGGACGTTTACAAGACTTGCGAGGGCATTGGCAACGGCGGCGGTTTTGAGATAAAGATGACAGACGAGGAGATAACCTCTGCAAGAAAATGTATCGACGAAATGATACGTCTTGGGGGCTGATATAATGGATAATTACACCATAAAGATCGCAAAGGGGCTTGCAAACAACGCAGACGCCAGGCTCATAAGACAGCAGGTATTCGTTGAGGAGCAGGGCTTTGTGAACGAATTTGACGATATCGACGCTAAGGCTTATCATGCTGTTATCTACACAGGAGGATATCCCATCGCAACAGGCAGGCTGTTTGACGAAAATGGTGAAGCGCACATTGGACGTATCTGCGTGAGAAAGGCATATCGTGGCAGAGACCTTGGCAGGATGATAGTGGAAGCCCTTGAAAAGCAGGCTGAAAAAGCGGGCTACAAGGAAGTCGGCTTATCGGCGCAAACGAGAGTACAGCAATTTTACGAGAAGCTTGGCTACAGGGCATATGGTGATGTTTACAAGGACGAATACTGTCCGCACATTGCAATGAAAAAGATCCTTTCAGGGGAATAGATATGAAAAAGGACGACTTGGTGTCGTCCTTTTTTTGTGGCGTTTAATGAACAAAACAGTTTGTGATTGAAACGAACGAGAGTGGCGAGACGTCGAGGGCGCCGTCCCCTACACAAAAAATTGCGCCGCTCCCCTACATAAATGTATTGATAAAAAACGATAATAATATAAATTTTTGTAGGGGCGAACAGCGTTCGCCCGTTTACCGCAAGATTGCCCACCGCTCGCAAGATATCAATTCGCCCCACAAAAATTGCACATAATTTGCGCACAAAAAAAGGACGGAATCGCTTCCGTCCTTGATTTTTTTAGCTATTTACTGTTTCCTTGATAGCGTCGATTATTTCAGGGAAATACCAGCCACCCTCGGATCTGTTGAGAAGTCCGAAGTTCTCACCGTTTCCTATTCTTGTGCCGTTATCCCACCAACAGCATGGTACGCCATACTGCTTTGCGGTGCTGAGATAATCCTTTACACACTGAACTCTTGCTTCTGTATTAGCCTTATTTACAGAGCCGAACTCACCGATTATTACAGGTATTCCCTTGCTGAGGAACACTTCATTGATATCGGTAAATAGTGTTGTGATAGAAGAGTCGATACTTGTATACTGGTCTGTGCCTGCGGTATCGAGAGCGAATGAATATGGAAGATAAGCGTGGATAGAAACTATTATCTTATCGTCGCCCTGCGGAACTTCCAAAGCCTCCATATTCTGCTTTGTTGATGATGCGGCATATGGTGTTACCATTATACATCTGTTAGGGTTGTTTCCGCCAGAAGCACGGACAGTTTCAACAAACGCCTTTGCGTACTGATTTACAACCTCTCTTGACTCGGAGTCGCCTATCCACTCGTTGCCCTCGCCTCTAAGTCTAGGCTCGTTCACGCCCTCAAAAATGAGGTGCTCGTCATAGCCCTGAAATCTGTCGCATATCTGTTTCCAGAGGGCTTTGAGCTGCTCTATATCCTTATCGGCACGGTCTTTCTTAGGCATATACCACTCCTCGTGGTGGGTGTTGAGGATAACGAACATTCCGTTGTCGATACCGTAATCGACAATTTCCTGAACTCTGTCCATCCATGCTTCGTCAACTGTATAGTTCTCGTCCATGTGAGTACCCCATGAAACAGGAAGTCTGAACACGTTGAAGCCTGCGTCCTTGACCTGGTCTATCATCAATTTTGTGGTTTCCACATTTCCCCATGAGGTTTCAGCGTCAAGACCTGAGCCGCCTGTGGAATCCATGGTATTGCCAAGACTCCAGCCCACTTTCATCTGAGCCACAAGGTCTTTTGCAGTGGTCACTGTCATAGGGTCATTGGTATGCTTCTGAGTATTTTCTGTAGCTGAGGAATCGTTTTCAGCCTTTGAGGAGCTGTCCGAACTGCCACAGGCTGTCATCATTGATACGCCCATTGCAAGGGAAAGCACTGCCGCAAGTAGTCTTTTGATTTTCATATTTTGGTTTTCCTTTCTCACCATATAAAATAATAACATTTATATTTTAGCTCATTAATGTGGATTTGTCAATAGATTTTGCGTTTCAACTTACACAAAAAGTACAAACAATGTCTACAAATAACACAGACGCTTTTTGAAGGAGCGACCTTGGGTTGCCTGATAACCACTAGCTTTGTCAAGAAGCTACGGGTGAACATTATTCGTCCCTACCTCATGTGATAGGATACCGCAAAAAAACAGGCAAAGCTTATTTGCACTGCCTGTTATCTTTTTATTTATCCCTCCGCAGGCTTTGGCGGCACTATGACCTCCAGTTTGCCCTCTCTAAGCGAGGTGATATAATCTTCTATGGAATTGATAGGCTCGTCAGTTGCAACACCGCTGATACGGCTGTCCTCCACCCACAGGTGGTGATTGTCCGTACCGCCTGTTTGCTTGAAGCCGAACTGTTCGGCATACCACTTTGCACGCTGATTATAGACCTCTTTGCCGTTGCCGCTGTTATAGACCTCAACGCCGTCTATCCACTTCGGCAGGAGCTTTATTTCATGGATATACCAATCCGCTTCACGAAAAGGGTGGGCATGGACTAACACTCCACCTGCTTTATGCACTCTGTCGGCAAACTGATAAAAGCTTATATCACTGATGTTATCATTGGCAAGAAGAAAGTCCTTGTCGATACCATAGGTCAAAAGGTCTGCACCGAAGTAGGAATACTCCAGACCGAAAAAGACTTTCAGACCTATCTTGTCACCCACTTCTTTGGCATTCTCATAACCCTTGCAGAATTTGTTCACTCTGTCCTCCCAACTGTCAAAGTTGGTAACAGCACAGTTGCCGTTGAAAAAGTGATCGGTGACGATGATCCCGTCATAGCCAAGGGCTTTATAACGTCTTGCCTGCTCTGCTCCGCTTGCAGAGGCACAGGCGCTTCCCTCGGCGGTATGCAGGTGTGTTTCATACCTGAACATCAGAAGTCCACGCCTCTGTTGATGACCTCCATGCACATTCTGCCGTTATGATAAGGGCATTTCCATGGACCTACTATCTCTTTCCAATCATGTGGCTTATGGTCATAGGAAACCTCGGCATACCACTCTGAGCCTTCTCTCTTGTCGATTATCTCAGCCTTGATATATTCCCACACGCTTCTTGCACTTTCAAGGAACTTCTTTTCTCCGCTGTGCTGATAAGCGTTGATGAAGCCAACAACAGACTCGGCTTCTACCCACCATACACGCTTCTTGTCTATCTTATCGTTCTCACGCTCGTTGTTCAGTGCGCCGTTATCAAGGGCGATGTTCTGAATGTTATGAGAGATCTTAAGATCCATTTCAGCAAACTGCTTTTTAAGCTCCTCGTCCCCCAAAGTATCGCAGGCAAGATCCATGAGCCATGTTGCCTCGATATCGTGACCGAATGAATGGATATCTCCCACAAGGTCAAACTTTGTGTCAAAGAAAACTTTCAGTGCGTTTGTTTCAGGAGTATAAACAATATCTCTCATCTGACCAAGCTGGAATTTAAGTCTTTTAGCAACTTCCTCGTTGTGGTCTGACTTATAAAGCTCGGTATAAGCCTCGATAAGGTGGAGGATAGCGTTCATTGTCTTATCAGCATGCAAGCCATTCTCAGAAAGAGCGTCATTTGACACCAGATTCCACTGTCTGTCAAAAGCTTCTCTGTAGCCATACTCATCGAGAGTGTTGTTCTCGATGTCGTGGAAAAGCTTATATGCAAGCTCCAGAGCTTCCTTATCCCCGCTTGCGTTATAGTAGCATGACAGTGCATAGATAGCAAATGCGATGTTGTATGTATGCTTCATAGTGTCGGCAGGCTCGCCCTTATAGTTCATCATCCAATAAACTCCGCCGTACTCATAGTCGATACAGTGGTTTTTGATAAACTCGTAAGCGTGGCGTGCGTTGTCAAGAAGTGTCTTATCGCCCAGAGTGATATACGCTTTTGAATAGAACCAAAGTATTCTTGCGTGGAGGATAACGCCCTTATCAGCCTGCTTATCCAGTTTGAGGTCATAGCTCATAAAGCCGTAAAATCCACCGTTCTCATCATCTCTCAGCTTATTCCAGAAGGGAATGATATGTCCTGTAAGTTCCTTTTTGACTTCTTCAATTATCATCGTAAAAACTCCTTTTAAAATATATTGTCTACGATTTTTCTATTTCAACATTTCTTTAATATTTCTATTTCAATATTTTCCTTGCCTCAACATAAAATCTCTTATCCTCGGCATGACCCATGGAGAACGTTTTCCTCGGCAGTGCACCGTCAACGATAACAGTCGGGAAAAGCTCTTCCTTACCCATGTCAGGGAGCATAAAGCCTATGGAATTTTCCTTTGCGGAAAGCTCTCTTATGACCTCTGCACCGTGGATATAGTCCACCTTGCCGCCTTTTTCCTTGATATAGCTGTCAAGGAAATTCTGCAATGAGCCGACAGTGAGCTTTGAAGTCGGCTTATGTATATAGAGTGTCTTTTCCTCGCCATTGTCGCAGACAACTATTGCCTGCTCTGACTTTTCCTCAGAAAGCTCAAGAGCCGCTGTCATTTCGCTCATAAGAGCCTTTGTGTCAACATCTGTAACTATTCTATGGATAGCTTCAAATTCAAGTGCAGGCGAATGGAGATTCACTATCTCCACAAGGGCATATCTGCAAAGAGCGTTGCTCATGTCCTTATCAGGGTTCTCTCTCTTCTGCTCCTCGTAAAATTCCTTTGCAGTAGCAAGAGAATGGTTGCCGTCGCCCATTGCGTAGACAAGCGGTGAAGTTTCCTTAAGACCATACTTTGTATTGAAAGCGTCGATATCACCAAGCTTTTCAAGTGCGGCTATTATCTTTTCCTGCATAGCCTTGTCAATAAGATAGCCTGCGATATGGCCACCCTTTTTCATAAGGTCAAAGTCATAGAGCTTTTTCATTTCTCCCTTGTGGGCTTCAAGCGGCTCAACAACGCTTTTTTCTGTATCGTCAACGAGTATCATGATATGCGGCAGCTCAACAGGTGCGCCACGTCTTACCTTTATTCTAGGCGGTATTCTCTCCACAACTGTGGCTTCTGTTGCTCTTACGGCAGACTTCGAGCCTTTGCGGTAGTCATACTCTTCAAGGTCGATAGCGCCAACGATGCCTGCTCTGACCTTTCCGTCAGACTGCGTTCTTTCAACGTATATCATAGCGTCCTTATACTCTTCAAAAACGCCCTCGCTGATATAGCTGTCCATATTCTTATGTATGTCGGCTATTCTTTCATCAACGTTATCGTCCTCCAGATAGACCTCAGGCAGGATAAGGTTAAGTGCGCTTTTTGCACCCTCTGTTATCTTTTCCACGTCAGCCCAATACTCAGGCTCAGAGGTATACTGGTCGCAGGCAACTACTGCCCATTTTGACATATCGGCGTTCTTAGGCAGAAGTATATCTGCGCTTTTAAATGCTGTTGACATTTTACTACACTCCTATTATTCTTATATCCAAAACAGGACGGCTGTTTTCACCGTCCTGCATATTGTTTTTATTTCTCAGAGCTGTCAGAGCTATTCTCTGCCTGCTCGGCTTCGTCAGCCTGTACACCGTTTCCGGCACCGCAGCAGTTCTTATACTTCTTGCCGCTTCCGCATGGGCAAAGATCGTTTCTGCCCGGCTTCTTAGCCTTTCTTACAGTCATGTTATGATGCTCGCCCGGCTTGAGAACGTCCTCTCTCTTTGGAGCGGCGCTGTTCTTCCTTACCTGAATGGTGAACAACATTCTTACAGTGTCCTCACGGATAGAAGCTACCATATCGTCGAACATATCCATACCTTCCATACGATACTCGACTACTGGGTTTTTCTGACCATATGAACGAAGACCGATACCCTTTTTAAGCTCGTCCATATCGTCGATATGTGCCATCCACTTTGTATCGACAACTTTAAGCAAAACGACTCTCTCTATCTCATGAAGAAGTTCCTGGCCAAGGTCTTCCTCACGCTTTGCGTATATCTTCAAAGCTCTGTCTTCAAGGAGGTCAACGATATCCTTCTTTGTTATCTCGTCAAGCTCCTGTGGGGTATAGTTGAAGTCGTCCTCAACTGTGATTATGCCCATAAGTCTGTCCTTAAGGCCCTGCAGGTTCCAGTTATCCTGAACGTCCTCGTCAGTGATATACATATTTACAGAATCCTCAACGAACTCCTTTATCATGCCGAGAATGTTGTCATGGAGATCTTCTCCGTCAAGCACCTGCTGTCTTTGCTTATAGATTATCTCACGCTGTGTGTTCATAACGTCGTCGTAGTTAAGGACGTTCTTTCTGATGTTGAAGTTTCTGCCCTCTATCTTCTTCTGTGAGGACTCGATAACGCCTGTGAGCATTTTTGACTGTATTGGAGTATTCTCGTCAACTTTAAGAGTATCCATCATGGCTGTTATTCTCTCGCCGCCGAAAATTCTCATAAGGTCGTCTTCAAGTGAGAGGAAGAATGTGCTTTCGCCCGGGTCGCCCTGACGGCCTGAACGTCCTCTGAGCTGATTGTCGATACGTCTTGACTCGTGTCTTTCTGTACCGATGATATAAAGTCCGCCTGCTTCTCTAACCTTTTCTGCAAGCTCCTTTACCTCGTCAGAATACTTTGCATAGAGCTTCTTATACTCTGCTCTTGCAGCCAGAACCTCCTCGTCCTGAGTATTTGAGAAACCTGCTGCCTCGACAGCCACTTCCTCAGAATAGCCCATTTTCTGGAGGTCTGCAAGGGACTTATACTCAGCATTACCGCCAAGCATGATATCAGTACCACGTCCTGCCATGTTGGTAGCGATAGTAACAGCACCGTATTTACCTGCCTGTGCAACTATCATAGCCTCACGGTCATGGTGCTTGGCGTTAAGCACTTCATGCTTGATGCCCTTATTTTTCAGCAGTCTTGAAAGATACTCTGACTTCTCAACGGAAACAGTACCAACAAGTACAGGCTGTCCCTTTTTATGGCACTCTATTACCTGCTCGATAACGGCATTGAACTTGCCCTTTTCTGTTTTGAAAACAACGTCTGGGTGATCAATTCTGATAACAGGCTTGTTTGTTGGTATCTCGATAACGTCGAGCTTATAGATCTCTCTGAACTCGTCCTCCTCAGTAATGGCAGTACCTGTCATACCTGACAGCTTGCCATAAAGACGGAAGTAGTTCTGATATGTGATAGTAGCGATAGTCTTTGACTCTCTTGCTATCTCAACGCCCTCTTTTGCCTCAATAGCCTGATGCAGACCGTCATTGAAACGTCTGCCCTGCATGATACGGCCTGTGAACTCGTCTACGATAAGAACTTCTCCGTCCTTAACAACGTAGTCGATATCCTTTTTCATAACGCCGTTTGCCTTGATAGCCTGATTGATGTGGTGGGCAAGGGTCATATTATCAGCGTCCATAAGGTTTATAACGTTGAACGCCTTTTCTGCTTTCTTAACACCGCTCTTTGTAAGAGTTGCAGTCTTAGCCTTTTCGTCGATGATATAGTCGCCGTCCAGAAGGTCGTTATCTGCCTTATCGTCCATTTCAACAACTGTAACAGGCTTCAGTGTCTTTGCAAATCTGTCGGCAAGTGAATAAAGCTTTGTTGACTTGTCGCCCTGACCTGAAATGATAAGCGGAGTTCTTGCTTCGTCTATGAGGATAGAGTCCACCTCGTCCACGATAGCGAAAGCGTGCTCTCTCTGAACCTTATCTTTCTTATAGATAACCATGTTGTCACGGAGATAATCAAATCCGAACTCGTTATTTGTACCATATGTAATATCAGCGTTATAAGCTTCCCTCTTCTGCTCCTTGTTCATGCCCGTAAGCACAACGCCGATAGAAGTGTTCAGGAAGTGGAACACCTTGCCCATTTCCTCAGACTGGAACTTAGCAAGATAGTCGTTTACTGTTACAACGTGAACGCCCTTTCCTGTAAGGGAGTTAGCATAAGCCGCCAGACAGGCAACGAGAGTTTTACCTTCACCTGTTTTCATTTCGGCGATACGTCCCTGATGAAGAACGATAGCACCGATTATCTGAACAGGGTAAGGCTTTTTGCCAAGCACTCTGAACGCAGCTTCACGGCAAACCGCAAGAGCGTCAGGAAGAACGTCATCAAGAGTTGAAAGCTCGTCCAGCCTGCCCCTCAGAATGGCAGTCTGTCCGCCCAGCTCCTCGTCAGACATATCGGCATACTTACTTTCAAGCTCGAGTACCTTATTCTTTATAGGCTCGATCTTGGCAAGCTCTTTTTTAGAATAGTTGCCGAATATTTTATCAAATAATCCCATGTTTCAATCCACCTTTATTTATTCTCCTGCCAGAATTTATGACAGGAAAAAGTTAAAAAATATACTATGTTATAAATACACTATTATATTATACAATATCCCCTTTTAAAAGTCAAGCAATTTATGTAACGTTTTACAAACAAAAAACGACGGACAGTGTTTTCTCACTGCCGCCGCACCAATGGACTATTTCTGCATTAGCCTGTATTCGCTGATACCTGTCAGCACTGTAAACGCCACCTGACGCTGATAGTCCTCATTCTCCAATTTCTGAGCCTCCTCAGGGTTTGAAAGAAAACCGCACTCTATCATAACCGCAGGATTTTTGGTATTATTAAGTAGATAAAGCTCGTCGCCTACCGGCTTAGTTTCTCTGGTATTGTCAGGCTGTAAAAGGGAAACGAACTGCTTTTGCATCACTCCCGCAAGCTTTTCACCCTCGGCATTGTCTTTAGAATAGAACATCTGCGCACCGCTGTAGCGGCTGTCGGTAAACTGATTTTGGTGTATGGAAACTGATATGCCCTCGGAATATTTCGAGAATATGGCAAGGCGGTTTTTCATATCGGACTTTTTCTGCTCCCCAAGCCCCTCTGTGCCTTTGTCATAGATAGAGATATCGCTTTCACGGGTGCAAACGACATCATAGCCAAGAAGCTTCAGACCGTCACGGAGGCTTTCCGCCACCGCAAGGTTTATCCCCTTTTCAGGCGTGCCGTCAACGGATACACAGCCTCCGTCCATGCCCCCGTGACCTGGGTCGATGACCACCACAGGCTTATCCATGGTCGTTTTCACCGCCCCACCTGTCATGACGGCTTCACCGTTGTTTTTGCCATACCAGCACACTGCCGCAAACCCTGCTATCACCACACAGCACAAAATATTCTGCAATCTTCTGAACATATATCCGCCCTCCTAGTTTTTGTCCTTTGTACAAGTTATGCGGACAAAGGACGGCTTATGCAAAAAAATCACCGCACCACGAGAGGGTACGGTGATAAAATATTCAGCACACAGATAATATGCCAATATACGGGCGAACGCTGTTCACCTCTGCATATATTAGGCTGAAAAGACTATTTCTTTTTACGCTTTGCACATATCGCCAAACCTGCTCCAGCGGCTATTATTGCGGCTGTAACGCCTGCCGCCGCACCTGTTGACGGATTTGTTGACGAATCGGTATTATAATTCTTTGAAGCCTGAGAGCCTGCTGTTTTGTCAGGGATAGAGATATCATTTGAAGTGTTCTTCTTTTCTTCATATGTAAAGTTTGCTCCGCCCACAACGTCACCAAGCTTATAATCGTCATATGACTCTGCAAGGGTGCCTTCATTATTAGGGACTTTGTTTTCGCCCATGGTGCTTATTGTTACAGAAAGCTCATCATAGTCGCTGTTAAGCTTTGCAAGATACGCCTGAAACTCCTCTGATGTGGCTTCCTTTCCCTCGATGGTGTATGAAGTCACGCCTTTTTTGCTGTCATATTCTGCGGTGCAGATATCAGCGGTGAGACATTCACCAAGACAGCTAAAAAGCTTTCTCACTGCGTAATGCTCCTTGCCGTCCTCTGCATATCTATCCTCTGAGAGGTATGTTTTTTCGCCAGTCTGCTTGTTTACATAAGGCTTGAATCCGAAGCCGTTCTCACCGTCGCCATGGTCGTTCGACACATTGGTATCCGCCAAAAAGCCTGCATTGCCCATACCGATAACGTCATAAAGCCTTAAAGCAGTACCTTCATCTAAGAGGTCTGCAATACCGCCGATAACAAAGTCAGGAACGCCGTCAAAGTTTAAATCCTCAAACCAACTGTTATAGCTCCAATCAACATCACTAGCAATTTCATAAGGAGCGTCAGCCATTATCTCTTTAAGAAGATCGAACACCTCGACTATTACGCTTATCATATCGTCCTTTGTGTTCTCCGCCGTCATGACAACGCAGTTATACTCGTTATACATTTCCAGAAGCTTATCAGCGTCAGCCTTTGCAGTTTCATCTGATGTCAGCTCTGTATTTTCCACTTCAAGAGGGATAAATCTGCTGAGGGTGGATTTATAGTTATAATACTCGCTCTCGCTGACCTCTTTGCCGTCTGTTTTGTAAACAGTGCTGTCAGTTTCCAAATCGTATTCTTCCGAGCAAAGCTCCTTTTCAGTAACGCCTTTTTCAGGGTCAAAGGTCATAGTTTTTATCTTATCGTTACTTGAAAAATATGATACCTCCCCTGTATAAAGATCTCTGTAAGGCATATAATCAAAGCCCATAAATCCCGGAAAATACTGTCCGTTTGCAACAGTGTCATCTATCTTTATCTCCTTGCCGTCCTTGGTAAGAATAGAATAATGTCTGTCGCCGTCAGCCATTTCACCGCCTATTATAAACTCAGGCACACCGTCAAAATCCAGATCCATGAACCATGAGCCATAGTCGAAGTAGATCTTATCGCCGTCTGCAACACTGTCCATACTCTTTAAAATATCAGGCAGCTTGCTGTCTATGAAATTGACGAAGTCTTCTCCTGCGTCCTTATCAAGAACATAGGAAGCGTCTGCCGAAGCTGTAGTGAACATCATGCTCGCTGACATAATGACCGCAATTGCCGCCGCACTTATCTTTTTTATCATACATATCACCCCACAAAAATAGTTTTCATACATATACCTACTTAATATTTCATACATATATCTACTTAATATATAACATATATCAAATAAAAAGTCAAGAAAAAAACTGACCAAAGCACACACTTTGGTCAGTTTATCACTTTTTAGAAAAGGGTATTTAGCAATATTGTATTATTGCAGGTCGCCTCTGTTAAATTCTGAAAGCTCAAGACCCTCGTTTCTTTCAAGCGCCCAGCGGATATTCCACTCGCTTGTGAAAAGAAGCAGATAGTTGTCACGGAAGTCCTTGACAAGCTTTGTGTCACTTGAAAGCTTCAATGTCTTAGGGTCGATATCCTTGTTATCTATCCAGCGGATATAAGAATAAGGCAGACCCTCTTTGAAGAGGTCAACGTTGTACTCATTTTTCATTCTGTATTCAAAAACTTCAAGCTGAAGAACGCCCACAACGCCCACGATAACTTCTTCCATACCGCTGTCAGGCTCGTGGAAGATCTGTATCGCACCCTCTTGTGCGATCTGTGTTGTACCCTTTACGAACTGCTTTCTCTTGAGGGTATCCTTCTGACGGACTCTCATAAAATGCTCAGGTGCAAAGGTCGGGATAGACTCGAACTCGAACTTTTTCTTTGGCGAGCAGATCGTATCACCGATAGCGAAGATACCTGGGTCAAACACACCGATTATATCTCCTGCATAGGCTTCGTCGATTATCTCTCTTTCCTGAGCCATTATCTGCTGAGGCTGAGAAAGTCTGAGCTTTTTATTGCCCTGAACGTGGAGAACTTCCATATCCTTATCAAACTTGCCTGAGCAGATACGTAGGAAAGTGATACGGTCACGGTGAGCCTTGTTCATATTCGCCTGAATTTTGAATACGAATGCCGAGAACTCAGGGTCGAACGGATCTATGATACCGGCAGAAGAATTTCTCGGAGTAGGAGAAGTTGTCATTTCGAGGAAGTTTTCCAAAAACGGCTCAACGCCGAAGTTTGTAAGAGCAGAGCCAAAGAACACAGGCGAAAGCTCACCCTTTCTCACCTTTTCAATATCAAACTCATAGCTTGCGCCATCGAGAAGCTCGATATCATCGCAGAGAGTTGAGTGGAGATCCTCGCCGATAAGGCTGTCAAGTGACGGGTCGGAGAGGTCAACTTCTGTAGCTGCCACCTGATGCTGTCCACCGCTTGCCTCAAAAGAGATTATATGCTTTTTATCTCTGTCATAAACGCCCTTAAACTCCTTGCCTGAGCCGATAGGCCAGTTCACAGGATAGGTCTGGATACCAAGCTCAGACTCTATCTGCTCCATAAGATCGAAAGGATTTCTGGACTCACGATCCATTTTATTTACGAAAGTAAATATAGGGATATGGCGCATAACGCAGACCTTGAAAAGCTTTCTGGTCTGATTTTCCACACCCTTTGAAGCGTCTATTACCATTACGGCTGAGTCTGCAGCCATAAGAGTACGGTAGGTATCCTCAGAGAAGTCCTGATGTCCGGGAGTATCCAGGATATTTATACAATAATTTTTATACTGAAACTGCATAACAGAAGAAGTAACAGAGATACCTCTTTGTTTTTCTATTTCCATCCAGTCTGAAACAGCATGGCGGGAGTTCTTTTTACCTTTTACAGCGCCTGCCTGTGCTATCGCACCACCATAGAGCAGAAATTTTTCCGTAAGAGTTGTTTTACCTGCGTCAGGGTGGGAAATTATCGCAAAAGTACGGCGGCGTTTGATCTCATCTTCAAGCTTACCCAAAATTATTCCTCCATATTTCATTGCATTTTTAAACATACCTTGTTAGTATAGCACAGTATCGCTTAAATTGCAAGAGATTTTTTATGAAGAAAGCGGCGTTTGTAGAATGAGGAGTGAGGAATGAGGAATTATGGTATCGCCTGTCGGCGATAAATTTTTTGTAGAGGCGACCGCTGGTCGCCTGTTTCTTGTTTGCAAAACTTGCGTTATCCCCCATATTTGGCTTCAAGTTCTACTGCCGCAAAATCGCTTCGCTCGGTGTTGGCTACCCCACTCTGTTCGGCGCTGTCATTCCTCGTTCCTCACTTAAACAGCCGTTGACATTCTCCACAAACTATGCTAAAATCAAATTATAAGCAAACAACTGTCAAACCTACAAAGGAGGCTGTTTTATGAAAGATCTGCTCGAACTTATGAAAACCAGAAGAAGTGTACGAAAATACAAGCCTGACATGATACCTCAGGACGTTCTCGACCGCATCATAATAGCAGGAACTTATTCCGCCACAGGAAGAAACTTGCAGTCGCCTATTATCATTGCTGTCACCAACAAGGAAATGCGTGACAAAATTTCTGAGATGAACAGAAAGATAGGCGGCTGGGCTGAGGGCTTCGACCCGTTCTATGGTGCGCCTGTTATTCTTATTGTACTATCTGACAAATCCTGCCCGACTTACATTTATGACGGAAGTCTTGTTATGGGAAATCTTATGCTTGCCGCTCACAACGAGGGCGTTGGAAGTTGCTGGATACATCGTGCAAAGGAAGAATTTGAGTCTGAAGAAGGCAAGGAGATCCTCCGCAGCCTTGGCATCGAGGGCGAATACGAGGGCATCGGTCACTGCGCACTCGGCTACACTGAGGGTGAATATCCCGAGGGTCACGAGAGAAAAGATAACTGGGTATACTATATCAAATAATCCTGACAAACTATCTTAACAAAAAACGGAGCGGTCAAAGCCGTTCCGTTTTTTTGTTCTTATTAATGAGCTGTCACGTCAGAAAATTCTATGCCGACCTGCTTGCCCTCATATGTTGCGGAATACTCAAACGTTGTGCCAACAACTGTCGCCTTGCCATTGCTGTCTATCTTGAGCTTGCACTTCGGAAGCTTCTGGATATAAAGCTGTTTTGTTTCACCGGGATAGTTGTTGTCATATATCTGAAGGATATATTTTCTGTGGCAATCAGAATCCTGAATAAGTCCGATAGCGTTCACTGTATGAGTATCGTCTATAGTTGTAACAACTGGTATGCCAAGGCTGAGCTGGTCTTCAAGCTTTTCAAAGCCCTTGCTGTCGTTGTTAAGGTTATACTCTGACGAAGAATCGTCCCACTGGAGGGCGTTAAGTCTGTAGAGTGCCTTTGCGAACTCTGCGTCATTTGAGGAATAGCCGCCCTTTATTTTGTCAATGCCGTTTGCTATATCCATATCAAGCAGTTCTACCTTTTTCCAGCGGAGATTGCCGCCTGATATTTTCGTAACGTCCTTTACCCAGCCCTTGTTCTTGCTGTCATACTTATAGTCATCATTAAGGGTGAGAATATCCCCTGTGCAGGAATAGTCGAGATACTTTGTAACGTCTGAATATGTGCCTGCGAAAAGGTCTGAGGTTATCTTGCTAAGCGGCACTCTTTCGTCATACTGTTTACCAAAGTCTGTTCCGCTTATGTCATAGCCTGCGGCATTCACCTTTATGTCGCTCTTATCTGACGGAGCGATATCCCCAAGAGAAGTCTTTACGTTTCCGAGATACCAATCTCTTGCCATAACAGCCATGCCGAAGTCAACGCTTGCGGTAGTTGTTGTTCTGAAATTCTTGAATGAGAAGCCGTTCACCTTTGGGTCAAAGCCTGTGTTGTAGAGCGAATAACCTCTTACGTTATCGTCAGCGTTTGTGTATGTAACGATATCATAGTTCAGTGTAGTAACTATCTGCTTGTAAACGTCATTGAGGGCGTTTGCGTCGGAAGCTGAGTAATACTTTCCTCCTGTGGAATAAGCAAGCTTCTGAAGCCAATCTCTGTCAACATCTCTGCCAAGACCAACTGTAAGAACGATTATGTCCTTATCCTTTGCGGTATTTGCAAGGCTTGAAACGCTTGCAGGATTTGGCTCGTCAGACTCGCCGTCGGTGAGCATTACAATGATATTCCTGTATTTTCCACCAGAAGTTGTCTTGAACTCGTCCATGCACTTTTTAAGAGCCGTCTGGCTGTGAGTGCCGTTAAATATCTCTTTCTCAGACTTTATCTTATCGAGAGCTTCCGTAAGCTTTGTCTTATCATCAGTGAAGTCTACCATTTTTTTGTAGCTTCCTGTGAACTTGCAAATGCCGACCTGATAGTGGCTCTCAAACTTGTCGATAAGATTCTTTGCAAAGTCAAGACGCTTGAAGTCAACGTCATTCTCAGAAGAAGTTACACACTGCTCCTTTGGATACATAGAGCCGGAGTTATCAACGAGGAAGCAGATCCTTGTTGTGGCTTCATCGTTTACAGTTTTCTCAACGCCTACCACATAAGTGCCAAGCTCTGTAAGAGAAGCAGAAACTGTCTTTTTGCTCTTGTCTGCCTTTGAATCCACCTTTGTGTAAAGGGTCGAGCGTGAATCAAATCTCAGCACTGTAAGATCATCAAATGAATATCCCATTTTACTCAGCTTTGCAGAGTCGATATCAAAAGTTATCTTTGCCGAGTTGAACTTATAGTCAGAATAAGCGTCATAAGCCTTTGTGACGATACTTGCATTTGAAGAGATACCAAAGAGGTCAAGCTCAACAAGGGTCGCACTGGCAGCGTTTGCGTCGCCCTTTATTTCAAGGCGGCAGTCTCCTGCATTTTTTTCCACTGTAAGCTCTCTTCCAGCGTCATTGGTCTTTCCGTCAGACTTTGACTCTCTCGGATTTGTGCCTGCCATAAGCTCATAGCCGTCAAGAAGACCGTCGCCGTCAGTATCGGCTTCAATAGGGTTCGTGCCTAGCTTTATCTCATCGCCGTCGCTTATTCCGTCATTGTCAGTATCCTCGCTTTGAAGGTTAGTGCCATGACGTACCTCATCGGCATTCTTTATGCCGTCACCGTCCCAGTCCTGATCGTCAGAAAACTCTGACTCCTTGAAGGTAGTGCTTATATCAAGCTTTGTTATGACCGATTTCGCCATGGCGATACGGTTATTTTCCCTTATTTTCAGACCCACGATAACACAGGCAGCCACAAGGAACGCAAGCACTATACACAGCACCAGCAGTGCTATCTTCTTTTTGCGCTTTCCTCTGTTCATGCTCTGAACAAAATCATTCGTATCAGAAAAATTTGCTTTCATAAATATTAATTCCCCTTATCAGATCACATATTTCACGATATTAATATTCTAGCATATATGTACCTCATTTGCAAGCAAAATAGCCTAGAATAATTCACAAAATAAACTGTTCTTTTTTGTTTACAAACAGTATATCTTACCAAAACATTAACAAGATAATTCTTTTATTATTAACCTAAAATAAATTAAAACCTTCTTTTTCCACAAAAAAAGGGACAGCCCCTCTCGGAGCTGCCCTTTGGCATAATACTATCACTCTTCTGTAACAGTATTATAGATAACGTTCACAACGAAGTCCTTGTCATAATCTACCTGCAAGATAGAATCAGGCTCAAGCTCGTCTGCAATGATCTTCTTTGCGATAAGAGTTTCGATACGTCTTTGGATAAACCTCTTGAGAGGTCTTGCACCGAAGTTCTGGTCGTAACCCTGATTTACGATAGCTTCCTTAGCGGCGTCTGTTACCTCTATGCTGAGCCTCTTGTCTTCAAGACGCTTGCCAAGCTCTGCAAGCATAAGGTCAACTATCTTGTATATCTCTGTCTTCATAAGAGGCTTGTAGTAGATTATATCGTCAAGTCTGTTAAGAAACTCAGGTCTGAACTGCTGTTTCAGCAGAGCGTCCACCTTGTCCCTTGCTTCCGGAGATATCTCGCCCTCAGGTGTGATGCCCTCAAGGATATAAGGAGAACCAAGGTTTGAAGTGAGGATTATGATAGTGTTCTTGAAGTCAACCGTTCTGCCCTGTGAGTCTGTGATACGTCCGTCGTCAAGCACCTGCAAAAGGATATTGAAAACGTCAGGGTGAGCCTTTTCGATCTCGTCAAGAAGAACTACTGAATAAGGCTTTCTTCTTACAGCCTCGGTGAGCTGACCGCCCTCCTCATAGCCTACATATCCCGGAGGCGCTCCGATAAGACGGCTTACGCTGAATTTCTCCATGTACTCCGACATATCTATACGAACGATATTGTTCTCGTCGTCAAACAAAGCCTGAGCAAGAGTTTTTGCAAGCTCTGTTTTACCAACGCCAGTAGGACCGAGGAACAGGAACGAACCTATCGGCTGATTTGGATTTGCGATACCGGCACGAGATCTCATTATAGCCTCAGACACACGCTCAACGGCTTCGTCCTGACCGATAACTCTCTCGTGGAGGATATCAGGCAGGTGGAGAAGCTTCTCACGCTCGCCCTCCATAAGCTTTGCCACAGGGATACCTGTCCAACGGCAGATTATTCTTGCTATTTCTTCCTCTGTTACCTTATCTCTTAGCAGAGTGTTCTTTGTCTTTGACTTTTCTGCCTTTTCTTCTTCCTCGGCAAGCTGCTTCTGCAAGTCAGCCATTCTGCCGTATTTCAGCTCTGCAAGCTTGTTAAGGTCATATTCACGCTCTGCTCTCTCGATATCCTTTGAGCATTGCTCGATATCCTCACGGAGCTTCTGCACCTTAGAGATAGCAGACTTCTCATTCTCCCATTTAGCTTTCATCTCATTGAACTGCTCACGCATTTCTGAAAGCTCTTTCTGCACCTCATGAAGATGTTCAACTGCAAGCTTATCAGTTTCCTTTTTAAGGACAGTTTCCTCTATCTCGTGCTGGAGTATCTTACGTCTTATCTCATCAAGCTCGGTAGGCATTGAGTCCATTTCCGTTCTGATGAGGGCGCAGGCTTCGTCCACAAGGTCGATAGCCTTATCAGGGAGAAATCTGTCTGTGATATATCTGTTTGAAAGAACAGCCGCCGCAATAAGCGCCTGATCCTGAATTTTTACGCCGTGGAATACTTCATATCTCTCTTTAAGTCCACGAAGTATAGAAATAGTGTCCTCAACTGTCGGCTCGTCAACCATAACAGGCTGGAAACGTCTTTCAAGAGCGGCATCCTTTTCGATATACTGACGGTACTCGTTAAGAGTCGTTGCACCGATACAATGGAGTTCGCCCCTTGCAAGCATAGGTTTCAGCAGGTTGCCTGCGTCCATTGCGCCGTCTGACTTGCCTGCGCCAACGATATTGTGAAGCTCATCTATAAAGAGGATTATCCTGCCCTCAGACTTCTTTATCTCCTCAACGACTGCCTTGAATCTCTCCTCAAACTCGCCTCTGTATTTTGCACCTGCGATAAGCGCACCCATATCAAGTGAGAAAACCTGTCTGTCTTTCAGACTGTCAGGAACATCTCCGCTGACGATACGCTGAGCAAGACCCTCCGCAATGGCGGTCTTACCAACGCCAGGCTCACCAATAAGGCAAGGGTTGTTCTTTGTTTTTCTTGAAAGTATCCTTATAACGTTTCTTATCTCGCTGTCTCTGCCGATAACAGGGTCAAGCTTGTTCTGTCTTGCAAGCTCCACAAGATCCTGACCGTACTTTTTCAGCACGTCATATGTTTCCTCAGGGTTCTGGCTCGTTACCTGAGCGTTTCCTCTTACAGCTTGAAGAACTTTCAGAAACTTTGTTTTTGTTACCCCAAAGGTCTTGAATATTTCCTTCAAAGCACTGTTTGGGCTGTCCATTATGCCCATAACAAGATGTTCAACTGAAACGTATTCGTCCTTCATTCTTGAAGCTTCCGACTCAGCTTCCGCAAAAGCCTTATCAAGATCGCTTGAAATGTATACAGAGTCCTGCGCACGTCCGCCTACCTGTACCTTAGGTATATCGTCAACTGCTCTTGTAAGAGCCGCCTCGATATTTTCAGGGGCGATATCCATTTTTACAAAAAGCTGTGGCACAAGACCGTTTTCCTGTGAAAGCAAAGCCAGCATAAGGTGCTGCTGGTCAACAGCCTGATTTGAGTTTCTTGAGGCAATGCTCTGCGCTTCCTGCAAAGCTTCCAATGATTTCTGTGTCAATTTCTGAGCGTTCATAAAATTACCTCCCTTATCATCTTAAAAAGATATATGCTCACAGCAGGCGGAATGCTCCGCCCACCGCTTAAAGAACGACAACGCCTTTTTTCAGATATCTTTCATACATTTCAGATACCTTTCTTGCCGCCGTTTCAGGTTCTGCAGCGTTGTCAAAGTAAAGCTGAATACAGCTGTCCATACAGCTTATATAATCACCGATAGCGTTCGCTATATCCTCGTCGGTCAGCTCCGACTGAGGCGGTGCGTAAAAATCTCTTGTAAATCTGCCCTCGGCTGTTTCATAAGGCACGCCAGTAGTGAAAAGATACGAAAGATATTTTTCCTCGAGCCTTGCCCACAGCTTAAAAAAGCTGTCAAGCATTGAAATGAGCTGCAGGCTTTGAGTTCTGAAAGATACTTTCAGTCTGCCCACCTTTCCGTGAAAATCTCGGCTCAGCTCTATGCTGTATCGTATGGTCGGCTTATATTTATATCTCAAAGGACTTTTTATAGACATCATAGCGTCAGAGGGCTGATTAAGGGTCTGAAACCTGCTGTCCATAAGCTGTTCTATTTTAGAGAATATCTCACGCATTCTTTTTTCAGGGGTGAGAAGCTGGACACGCTCTGCCAAAATCTGATTTATCAGATTTGAACGGCTGGTATTCATTGAATATGCCAGTCTGTCAATAGCCTCCACCACATCGTCTGCAAGCACCAGACTATACACGCTCTTGTTCACTTTGCTCTCAGTCCTTTCTTTAAGGCGTTCCCATATGGCGTCGCCTTTTATCACTGTACTTATTATACCACATTCTAATAATTTGTCAATAGGATTATATAATTTTAATTACGAATTATATAGATGCACAATAGAATGTATGTTCTGCACCTCTAATTTGTGCAGTTTTATTGAAAACTTGTCAAAAGTGTGATATAATAACAGATACCAAGTTGGAAAGGCGTGATAAAAATGCTCAAAGGCGTTATATTTGATATGGACGGACTAATGATAGATACGGAAAAGCTGCTCACAAGGTTTTGGTGTGAGGCGGCGAATCATTACGGCTATCCAATGACAAAGGAACACGTCCTGGGCATACGCTCTCTTGCAGCGAAGTATGCTATCCCACATCTGAAAGGCATTTTCGGAGAGGATTTTGATTACTACAAAGTTCGTGCAAAGCGCATCGAGCTTATGAACGAGTTTATCAGGCAAAACGGCATAGAAAAGAAAAAAGGGCTTGATGAGCTTCTTGACTATCTTGACAGCACAGGGCTGAAAAAAGCCGTTGCCACTGCCACCGACCTACAGCGCACCACGCTGTATCTCAGCTCTATAAATATCATTGACAGATTTGACAAGCTTATCTGCGGAAACATGATAGAAAACGGCAAGCCTGCCCCTGATATTTATCTCACCGCCGCAAAGGAGCTGGGGCTTGACCCTAGCGAGTGCATTGCCCTCGAGGACTCACCAAACGGCATACGCTCCGCCCATACCGCAGGCTGCAAGCCTGTTATGATACCCGACCTTTCACAGCCTGACGAGGAAACAAAAAAGCGTCTGTATGCCTGCTGTGATGACCTTTCCAAGGTCATAGGTGTGATACAAAAGCTTGTGTGATATGATATATTCTGTCAATCCATGTAGGGGCGAACATTGTTCGCCCGCTTTTTGTAAAAACGCTATAAAAATTGATACAATGTTACACGAATTGACACAAACGCTACATAGGGATAGTAAAACCGATAGCTTTATCACTTCGACGGGCGAACGCTGTTCGCCCCTACATTAAATTGCAATCAAATACAAAAATGCGGATACCTCCATGAGATATCCGCATTTATTATTTATCCTATCTAATTAATCCTCGACCTCAGAAACAGAAGACGTGTCAGTGTCCGTCTTGCTGTCCTTGTCTTTATTATCAGAAGCCTTGCCGCCCAGATACTTTTCATAAATAGCTATCTGATCCTCAACAGCCTTCAGCTCGTCCTTAGACTTTGTTGTAACACAAATATATGTGTGTCCGTTATCATCAAGTATAGTTGAAAGAGTGTACTTTGCTTCGTCGGTGAAACCTGTCTTTCCGCCCTTGATGCTTATGCCGTCGTCGGCCTCGCCGTCACCGTCACAATCCACATAGTAGCCCTCAATTCTCTGTGCAACAATGCTTGTAAGCTCGATACCGTCCTTGTGCTGTTTTGTCTTTGAAGTTGTGTACTTTGTTGCTGTAAGCACTTCACGGCAAGTTTCGTTATCCATAGCCGCCTTTGTGATAACTGCGATATCCTGCGCTGTGGAATAATGATTTTTGTTGTGCAGACCGCTTGCATTCACAAACTTCGTGCCGGTAAGACCAAGCTGCTGGATCTTAGCGTTCATAAGCTCAACGAACTTCTCCTCTGAGCCTGCAACTGCGTTTGCAAGACCTGTTGTGCCGTCAGCACCGCTCACAAGGATAGCTGAATAAAGCAGGTCTTTCATTGTAACAGTTTCCCCGGCTTCAAAGCCTGCTCTTGATGCGTTGTCCTCGATAAGAGGGTCGATATCATCGCTCGTGAACTTATATGTAGCGTCCATATCCTGAATATTCTCTGCGGCTACAAGAAGCGTAAGCATCTTTGTAAGAGAAGCAGGATATACCTTTTTCTCGTAATTATAACCTGCAACTATCTCGTTTGTGTCAGCGTCAACAAGTATAGCTGTGTTTGCTGTCATACCCTTTATATTTATATCCTGATAATTTGCAGACTTCACAGGATAATTGCTCACAGGCTCTTCCACAACTGATGAAAGGTCGTCAACCTCTGAAACCTCCTCAGAAGAGCTTTCCTCAGGTTTGCTGTTCACCTTAACAACTGCGTCTGCCACCTTGCTTGCCTGAATGGTATATCTTCCTGTCACCACCAGTGCCGCCGAGCCAACAGCCACAAGCATTATAACTATAAGCACAGCAACTATAGCTGCACCGCCCTTTTTGTTTGTCCTCTTCATTTTTACAACAATTCCTTTCCTGGTGCTTATACTGCACCTATCTCCTCTTTTTCTTCCTTATGACCATATTTCGCTTCATACTCGTTAAGAGTATCGTGACAATATTTAAGTATATCTCTTCTCGTCACAATACCTATAAAAACTTCCCTGTCATCAATAACAGGCACAAAGTTCTGATCCATTGAAAGAAGTATCAGATCCTCAATAGTAGAATAAACATAGACGGGTTTCATTCTGACACGCCTTGTTATCTCGCTTATCTTATATTTCTCCAGCTCACGCATATCCTGAATGCCATTATTGAGCATGAACCACAGAAAGTCGCCCTCTGCAAGGGTCTTTACATATCTGCCCTCACGGTCGATAACAGGCACAGCGGTAAAGCCGTGATTTTTCATTTTCTCAAGAGCCTGCCTTGCTGTGTTGTCATCATAGACAAAATCCACGCAAGCCTTCGGCTTCAAAAACTTTAGTATATTCATTTATATATATCCTCTTGTAAGCATACGTTTTTATGCGGTAAAGACCGCACCTATAATTATACCAAAAAAACGCATACAAGTAAAGCATAGAGAGGGCATTTTCCGCCCTGCGTTTTCAACAAATCTCCACGCTGAAATTGTGCATTTTGACTTACTGCTGTGCAGGCTTGTAGCCGTATGTGTAAACAAGGCTCACAAAGTTGTCATAGGATATGGTCTTAAGATCGTCCGTCTGATATCCCCCTGCACTGAGATCGTCTGTTGTAACGCCTGCTTTGTTGAAGATACCCTGACAATAGCCAAGCCTCTGATCCTCTGACATACTGTCAAAGTCCACAAGACTTGTCGCCTGAGATACGTCAAACAGGCTGTCGTCAGCGTCCCCCGAAAGCTCGTCAACAGTGTATTCTGAAACTGTATCATCTGAGCCTTCAATGGTAAAGGTCTGCGTGTATTTTTTTAAGCTTCCGTCAGATTTATCAAAATACAGGTCGATAGCAGTAATGTATGTGTCGCCTGTATAAGTGTACTCCTCGATATCGAAATCATCAGCCTCATCACTGTTTATATGACCATAGGTTCTCGGCAGGTTTTGCTTGACTATGCTTTCAAGAACGCCGTCAAGCTCCGTCACGTCTGACTTGTGATAAACACCGGTCACGTTATCGTAATCATATCCTGCTCCGTCAACATAGATAAATCCGCTGGTGCCTATATCCGATGTGACTTTCAGATAGATGTTTCCGCCCTTTTTGGCTCTTACTACCTCCTGCTTTGAGCCGTCGGCTTCTGTGCAGGTCGTTTTCAGAGTGTAGTCACCGTCAAAGATCGCAGCGGTTTTTGTAATAAGCTCGCCCTGCTCGTTCACTACCTTACTATCAGCATCACTCTCGTTGCCCTTGCTGTCCTCAGACTTTTCGCCGTCTGCATTGTCGGCTGTTGAAACGTTCACCTTGCTCTCTGTGGCAGAAGAGCTGTCCTTACTATCCTTTGAACAGCCCGCTGCACACAAGCATACCACGCAAGCGCAGAGAGCCGCACATATTTTCTTTACAACCATATGTAAATATCCTTTCAGACCATGTACTATATTTCTTTTCCAAGGCAATATTGCCCTTAACATTATACACCTCTCAAACTTTTATGTCAAGAGATAAGGCAGAGTGTAAAGATCGGTGCATTATTTGCTTTTTTACCTTATTTACGCACATAAAAATACAAAAATCACCTATCAATGTATACTGTGAGTTCATGCTTTTTTCACAAAAGTCTGGTATACTATTTGGGTATTCTGACGAAAGAACAGCCAAAGAAGAAAAATATATGTGAAAGAGGAAGTAAAAATGGAAGCAGGTCTGATAATCGGAAACCAGATAATAATAATGTTCATTATCCTTATTATAGGCGCATTTTGCTATTTAAAAGGGATAATCACAAAGGACGGCACAAAACAGTTGTCCTCATTCGCACTGAATATAATCAATCCTGTGCTTATATTCATGTCCTATCAGTCAAAATATGACAAGAGCCTTGTGCATGGATTGCTGTGGTCTTTTCTGTTGTCAGCGATATCCTATGCAGTGACCATTTTGCTCACCTATGTTCTTATAAGAAAAAAGACTCCCGACCTTGCGGTGGAGCGTGTTTCGTCAATATATTCAAACTGTGCATTCATGTGCATACCCCTTATAAACGGCATTTACGGCTCAGAGGGCGTTTTGTATCTTACAGCGTATCTTACGTTCTTCAACGTCCTTATCTGGACGCACGGACTTATGACAATGAAAGGCGAGCGTGACTTTTCTTCTCTTGTGAAAGCCCTTATCTCACCGTCAGTTATAGCCGTTGTGGTCGGTCTTATTTGCTATCTTACAAATATCAGACTGCCGAAAGTTCCTGCAACAGCTTTGCAGTACATAGCAGATATGAACACGCCTATCGCCATGGTGATAGCAGGTGCAACAGCCGCACAGACCAACGTTTTGAAAGCCCTTCAAAACCGCCGTATCTACTACGTTTCACTGTGCAAGCTCATAATACTCCCTGTGGCAGGCTTCTTTGCAATGTGGATACTTGATCCTCCTCCGATAGTTCTTATGACAGTTACCATAGCCGCCGCCTGCCCTGCTGCGACCATGTGCACAATGTTCGCTGTAAATCTTGACAAGGACCCTAAAACAGCCTCAGAGATCTTTACAGTCACCACTATCCTCAGTGCTGTAACTCTGCCGCTTATAACTATCTTTGCCGACAGAATTACATATCATATTTAAAGTCAGCCTAAGCAAACATATCCATATAAACAAAAAGACCTGTCAGCATTTCGCTGCACAGGCTGTGAAAAGATAAATAAGCTACGCTCTGCAATGCTTTCCGAAAACCTCGGAGAGCATTTTTTTATCACTCTTTTTGCTGCACCGCAGGTAATTCTATAAAAAGCCTGCCGCACACACTGATCCCCTTCATGACAACACCGTTCAAGAGATCTCGAACGTCTTGTCTTTATAATTTTTTATCCACCCATAGTATACACCTTACTTCATCGGTGCCTCGGATAATAAAAGTATAACATATAATCAATTCACTGTCAATATTTCTTTGAACAAATAGCATATAAATTGTATATTTCAATAAAACAACCAGAAAATTTATAGCGTTTTACACAAAATTGTCAGAAAGCATTCCCAAACAAGACACAATTTCTCCGCTATTTTACTTTTTTCTGCAAAATATTATCCTCCGCCCTCATAAAAAATCTGTATACATCTCCAAGAGAAGCAAGGTCACTGCATACTGTGTCCAGCAAGTTCACGTTGAAAAGCAGCTTAGGGTCTTCACTGTCAAAGCTTACACCGATATCCTTTTTATTGAGCCACAAAGCGTCCTCACGGCTAGCATTTGGAAAATGGTCACGCTTATACTCGTCACCGAACAAAACGAACTTGCTGTTGTCTTTCAGCGCCTTGTAAGCCTTTTTATATTCCTGCGCCCCTGCAAGTATCATCGCCCTCATTTCGTCCATGCTTTCTCTGTCGGTTTTGTAATATCCACAACCATAGCCGAAACCATGGGTAGAGATATAGAAATAAAACTCAGGCATGGGGTGATATTCGCTTTTGTCACGCTGGCATTTCAAAGAACACCACACGCTCTCTCTGAATATCGGTCCGCCCTTGTTGTAACGTGCGTCTTTGTAAAGCCTTGATATCTTTTTCGGGTTGCATACTATCCTGCTGTCAATATCGTTCATTATAGGCGTGAGCGCAGTGATAAGCTCCGCAAAAGGCTCTTCTATGAGCCTGTGATAATCCGCCTTATGCTCCTTGAACCAATCCTTACTATCTCTCGTATGATTTTCAAACAAAAAGCCGATAGCTTCTTCACTAAATAGCATTTTTCTCTCTCCTTGATGTATCTAAACTTATTATAGTATATCACGATTTGCATTTTTAATCAAGAAAAAAGAGCCTGCCAAAGCAAGCTCCTTAATGACAAAATTTACTAAAGTGTCTTTATAACGTCCTCAGCTATCTGCTCAGGAGTAAGATGATTTTCTTTCAGCACCTCGGCAGGGTCATAGCGGTCATAGAACTTCTTTTCAAGACCAAAGCAAAGGGTCTTTACATCGCTGTCGCCGTAAAATCTTGCTATCTTCTCGCCAAAGCCGCCTTCAAGAACACCGTCTTCAAGAGTGATAACGGTCTTGTGGTCAGCCTTGAGGCTTTCAAGCATTTCCTTGTCAATGCCTGTGATGTAGTAAGGGTTTATAACAGTAGCCTTGACACCTGTCTTTTCCTCAATAAGCTTTGCGGCCTCAACGCCCATGCCGTAGAACGAGCCAAGTGCGATAACAGCAACCTGACTTCCCTGCTGTGTCATCTCATACTTGTTGAGCTTTGAAAGATCCTTTGTGAAAGGCTTGCCGTCTGAAACAAGGCTTGCAGGAACTCTTATTGCAACAGGGTGTTCGTTCTGTTCAAGGGACCAATCCAGCATTGCAAGATATTCTTCCTTTGTTACAGGTGCAAGATAAACAAGCTCAGGGATATTTGATATCATCGGTATATCGTAAATTCCAAGGTGAGTAACGTCACTCATGCCGTAAACCGAAGCCGCAAAAACAGCTATTGTAATAGGACTTTTATTTATGCAAACGTCCTGAGAAAGCTGGTCATAGGTACGCTGTAAGAACGAGCTGTAAACACCGTAGAAAGGCTTTCCACCGTTTTTTGCTATACCTGAGGCAAGTGCCATTGCGTGTTCCTCTGCAATGCCAACGTCCATAAACTGCTTGCCTGCTTTCTTTCTGACATCAGGAGTGAAGCCGAAAACCGTCGGAGTAGCGGAGGTTATAGCACACACGGACTTGTCAGCCTGCATTTTCTCAAGAAGATAATTGCAGGTAACAGTTCCGTAATCCTCGCCCTCAGAATTGTAAAGGGACTTGCCTGTTTCAGGGTCGAAGGGCATATGCCAGTGCCATGTTTCCTTATCCTTTTCCGCAGGAGCATAGCCCTTGCCCTTTTGTGTTACAATGTGAACGGCAACAGGCTTTTTGCTGTCCTTTACGCACTCAAAAGCCTCAATAAGCGAAGGGATATCGTTGCCGTCCTTAACGAAAACATAGTCAAGACCCATTGCCTTGAAAAGGTTACATTCAGCCTTGCCCTCGGTATCACGAAGAAGCTTGAGATTTCTGTACATACCGCCGTGGTTTTCTGCGATAGACATATCGTTATCGTTCACAACGATTATGAAGTTTGTATCCATTTCCCCTGCAAAGTCGATACCCTCCAGAGCTTCGCCGCCGCTGAGAGAGCCGTCGCCGATAACAGCGATAACATTGCCCTCCTCGCCCTTGAGATCTCTGGCCTTTGCAAGACCGCTTGCAAGGCTCACAGATGTGGAAGTATGGCCAACCGTAAAAAAGTCATGCTCGCTCTCCTCCGGGTTTGTGTAGCCTGAGATATCATCGAACTTGTCAGCGTCAAGGTAGGACTCCTTTCTGCCTGTGAGCATTTTATGTGGATAGCTTTGATGTGAAACGTCAAAAACTATCTTGTCATTAGGGGACTCAAAAACATAATGCATTGCGATAGTGGCTTCCACCATGCCGAAGTTAGGACCAAAATGTCCGCCATGCTTGCTGAGCCTGAAAAGCAGAGCCTTTCTCATTTCCTCAGCCAGCGCTGTCATTTCATCAACAGTGAGCTTTTTAACGTCAGCAGGTGAGTTTATTTTTTCAAGATACATTTTCATTTCCTCCTGTTTTACTTATAATTTTTCTTAGCTTTAGCTTACTTATATTGTACCACCTGGAGTTAGCTCTAAGTCAACAGGTTGTAGAGATATTTTACATTTTATTAACAATCGGCCTAACAAAAAAAGCACGGTCATGTGCCGTGCTTAGTATATTTCTCTTGAAAAAAATTAATGCCGTGCTATAATTATAGTATCACCAATATCACACCGGAAAGGTCTTGAAAGCATGAAATACAAAGTTATAGACATAAGTGAAGAGGATTACGGCTGCGAGGGTATACCGGAGGACAGCGAACTCATGTGCAGCGTTTTGATCGAAAGCTCTGACGGCACACAAAAATGGTTGAAAATAGCTGACCGATATCTCAGAGAAAACGACATTGATATAGGCAGTGTCATCACAGCAGACTAGCCTGCCTCCCCTGGAATATCACGCATTATCCACGCAAGCTGTTCTTCTGTAGGCTCTTCTATCTCATAGCCGTTGACATGGTCGCCCTTGAAACAGTTTTGATACAGCTCCACCCATGCAAATGTTGACAGTTTGCAATCAGAATAGATTTCTTTTTCACCTTTGTACGGCAGATCTTCAGGATAGCAGGTCTTGATAATAGGATTTCCATAAGTGGTGCAGTCCTCGAACTTATCCGAAGAAGAACCCACACAGCACACTCCGCTCAGTGAATATCTTGCCGCAAGATACTTTTCACCCTCCTCATCAGGGTTCTTTTTAAACGCTATCTGCGCCAGCTCTACAATAGCTTCTGCGGCGTATATAAGATAAGGAATTAAATATCCGTTGTGAAGCTCAAAGATCTTGTCCTTGTAATGAAAAGTCTTTCGCTTTTCGATAGTGCCATATTCTGCATACTGAAAAATGTTCAGCTCAGGGGCATCGGAGTAATAGTCGGTGACAATTCCCCCTGCCTTACTGCGGAAATAGCGTTGTTTCTGCGCTTCAAGCTGGTTCGATCCCACATTTTCATCAGAAAAATAATTGTGTTCAAATTCGTCGATATCCTCAGTAAAAAACGAAGCTGTGCCGCTTGTGCATGAGGGACAGTTGGCGTCAAACAAGGTTATTTTGTATATCATATGGATTTCCTTTCTTAGAAGCAGTGCCAAGCATTTCGGTACTGCTTTTATTATATCCTATTATGTTTCCGTTTGAGGTAAACAAGACTATTTTTCTTTGTCGCAAAGGAGAAAATATTCGCTCATGAGTTTGGCGAGGTGCAACGGCGCAGGCAGGCGGACAGATTGCCTAGAAGGATTTTCAGGCATAAGCTCTCTCAGTAGATTTGCATATCCCACCCACTGCTTAGGGTCGTCCTCCTCCCTGAGTTGCAGAGGATAATATTCCATAAGGGCGCATTCGTCAAAGTTCAGTTTTGGATTGTCAGCCCTGCATTTTTTGTAGCTCCTTTTATACTCAATATTTCCAGGGCGGGATTCTATTCCCCAGAATACATCTTTTCTGCGATAAACTCCCGAAGCCTGCTTAAATTCGCCCTTTGCATTTATTTCAGTATAATAATCAGGCACTTCCAAAGTGCTTACGCCCTCTCTAAGACGGATAATTCTAAGATGAGAGTCTGTGAAAGCTTCCGTCCTTTCAGAGATAGAATTTCCTATCTTAATTTTCTCAGGAACAAAAGGCTTTTTCATGTTATAGCCTGAAATGCTCGTGTCAGATATTCCGTGCCACAACTTTCTTGTCAAACCATTGCAAGAAACAAGCACAAGTCCGTCGCTTTCCTTATAAAGATCTCTCAAGCCCAAAAGCTTAGTGACAAATCCACCCCTTGCGGCTTTATTGCACTTGTCTACAAAATCGTCCTTTCTTGAAAGCTTTGAAAAAGCAATAAGCGCTTCGGGATAAGAAAGCTCTCTTTCATCAAACAGACCGCACTCGGCTTTTACCTGTCCGCTTCGTGCGTTAAAAGTCACATACGCAGGCAGGCACTTAGCCGTCAACACTGGCGATTTGCTTTCAGCCGCCCACAAAGGTCTTAAAGTCTGATAAGCATACACACCTATCACATCAGCGGCGCAGGCAGGATTTTTCACTGTGTTCCTGTTGTCAGCAAATTCCGTATATCCAAACTGCCTGAAAATATCCAACACCGCTCCATGTATCCTGCTTTTTGAAGGCTTATCCTTAGCTTTCTCATCTAAAACATCAGGGACAATAAACTGCGTAAGGCGGTTTGTGTCCGCAAAACCTGCCCTCAGTGCGGCTTTCGGGTCGCCCTTTTCCTCAGAAGTGTTTTTCAGAATAACCACCGCGCCCTTTATCTCAGCCGACTTCTCAACGCTTTCCCGCACCCTTTTTATGCGCAAAAGGTGGTCTTCATAGCTTTTGCCGTTCATCATATCCCCAAGAGAGCCTATACTGCGCTTTTCTATCTCTATTTTCACATCTGAGCCGTCCGTGTCGCCAAAATACTGGCAGATATCCTCCATAATAGCGTTTTTCAAAGGCTCGTCGCTGTCATGACCGTATATCTCGAGAGTGATCTTATCCCTGCCCGTGCAGACTTTCAGCCTTTCTCTGCGCATTTTCTGAATATCAGCCGCCTCAAATTTCTTTTTATCAGGTTTATTATAATGCACCGCACCCACAGACTGCACCTTGCCCATAGGCTCTGCGATATCTTTCAGAAGCGGCGTCAGCTCATGATAAAACTCACATTTTTCCTTTACAGACACTCCTGTGCCAATTTTCATATTGGTGAAATCCATGCCGAATTTATAAGGCAAAAGTATCTGCGGCATAGCATTTTTGCCCACATAAATTTCAGGGTGTTTAAGCACCTCGTCCGCCGCAGGAAATTTTGAGTTATTATGATACAATCCATAGCAGTTTATGTCAGCATAGTTCCAATCACGAAAATATTCTGTCTTTTCTTTATCAATATTTTTTCGCTGCTGCTTCATTTTCATAACTCTGTATTTATTTTCAGACATTTTCACAAGAGCGTTTATGTTCTCTTCAAGATATATCTTCTTTTTCCAAGCATTTGAAACAAAGCGTTTCACGCTTGGAAAAACAAGAAGCATACACTCACGCTGAGGCGGAGTTGTCTGAACTGAAAATTCAAGCCCGTAGGAATAATATTGACCCTTATATTCTATAGGCTGGCTAACAAGCTTTTTTAAGCCACAATTGCTGAACGTAAGCTCCTGACCGAAAAGGGGTATGGTCTTTCCATTAAGAGAGTTCGCCACATACAGCGCAAAGGCGTCAAAGGCATAGTCCACCGCCGCAGTGCCGTCCTCGTTGAAAAGGCATACTTCTTCCGAGGTGATACCATATCTCAGCACATCAGGGTCTATCTCGCTTTTAAACTTTTCTGCTATCGCCTTTGTTTCCGAGGTTGCCTTATCATTCAGCTCATATTCTGCCGTGACCCATATTTTCATTATCTTGCATATCTTATGAACATCAGGCTCATTCAAAGACACGAACCACCTGCTGTCATCAGAATTTGCTTTCATATTGCCCACGTTTACAACTTCGTCAAGCCACCCGTTCAGGCATGCTTTCAAGCCGAACAGCTTCATATAATACTCCGGATCGTATTTTTTGTAGGCAGAAACTTGCAACTGTATGAGCAGTTCTTTCCAAGACTTTGGAAAAGCAAGATAATACAGCTTAAAATTCCTCTTCTTCGGAATAAATGTCATCGAATATATCGGCGAATTCATTTTTTTCAACTCCTTTTTTGAATGCTTCATAAAACGGCTGATAAAGCGTTTCAGCTATCTTTCCCGTTTCTTTGTTGTCAATCATGCTGTCAAGATAATCTATAAGCTTGTTTAGCAGGTCATAGCCCGCAGTATTTTTCTCAGAACGGCGAAAAGCTCCGTCTGCGAAATAAACTCTCGGTGCAGGCTTGCTCTCGTCCGTTATTCTGCAAAGCCGTCCAAATATCTGCAAAATAAGCACAAACAAGCTTGCCGTTACGTCAAGCTTCATCACAGGGTCAAGGGAGCTTAACTGCATTTTTCCCTGACGTTCCATGAGCGACCATTGCCTTGTGGCTTCACTGCGAAGCTTTGCCGCCCTGTCAAAAGCGTTTTCCTTCCCCGACAGAACACAGTGCCTTTCAATATAACCGTTTAGCTTTGTGCATTTTGAAGATATCTCGTCAGGAACTTCCATTGGGCGCACCAAAAAGAATACGCTTCCAAATGCCGAATGACCGTCCTTGTCAACAATGTTATAACCTCGCTCTATCGCCTGCGCAGGGGCTACCATTATATCAGCCGAATGATCTGAAAAGTCTGCAATCTCGCTCCTGAGTATCATGTTCTCGTCAAATTCATCTGCTTCCCTGCTCATACACGCTGCTTTCTTTCCATTCAACAAAAGTCTGTTGAGATAATTTGCCGCAGTTTGTGCTTCACTGTAACTGTTCACTATCATAAGCAGTTTTCCCTCAGAGCGAAGCTCTGCTTCTATTGTCCCCATTATCTTTTTTATGACCTCTGTAAGATTTTCTTCACGTTCTTCACTGCCACTGCCTGAAACTCTTATAGCAGTTCCAAGGTCTATCATTTTCGACTCCGCTATCTTCCTGCGCTTCCACTCCTCTGCTTCAAGAAGATACTTCACAGGCACATTGACATGATATTGCAAACAGCCGTCCGCCCAGCTTGAACCTGAAAGCAGCAGCACATTAGGTCCTGCGGGCTGACCCTTATCCGTGAGCCGAAGCCAAGGCATACGGTCCATAAGCGCACGTCCGAATGCGTATTGACGGTAAAGAATAAGCCCCTTTTGCGGGTCATTCTTCATGCCGAAAAGATTACCCATTGCAGATGAAGGGAGAATTTTCTGCTGTGCGGTAAAACGTGTAGACAAAAAGTCAGTAAGCTCCTGCTGTGTTTTCCGCTCATACGGCAAAAACAAATAGGAATCGCTTATCTCCCTGATGTAATTATCGAATGCCGCCACCACAAGATAAAGCTTGATATGGTCAGAAAAAGTTTTGTCAGGCTTACAGCTATTGTCCGTGAGCCAATCATTAAATGCTTCGGATAATTTCTTACTTTCTTTCTGCTGAGATAGTACAAGCATCATCAAATACTCAATATCCTTATCATTATCCATTCCAAGGGTCACACGTCGCATATGAGCCAACGCCTTGTCAGATATATACTTATTGCCCTTATTATCTTTGCAAAGGCTGTTATAAAGTATCTCAGCCGAAAACGTCCTGCTAAGTATGGTCTGCCACTTGCTGCCGTAAGAATTTATAGCATTTCTAACTGCCATACAAACCCTAACAGAAATAGAAAGCTTATCAACATATTCTTTTTCGTTATCGTCCAAGCTCTCAAGTACCTCTGTATCCATATTCATGACTTCACTGCACAAAGCCGCCGCATTCTGCCTAAACTTATCAAAGCTCGCCGACGGTGTGAAAAATTCGTCAAGTGTTTTCTGCACCTTGTCACATTCATCAAATATCACAAGGTCGGCTTGCTCCAGCACATACTCCAAAAACAGCTTGTTATCCCCAAGAAGCCTTATTGCCGCAAGCCCCTGCACGGTGGTCACGATAACATTTGACGTATAAACATCTCGGTACATTCTCACCGCAGGGCAAATATCCATATAAGGGCAATTATAGTGCTTTTTATTTTTCATAAGCGACCTGCACGGCTCGTTTCCAAACATTGGCGCAGAACTTTTGTCGCTCTTATTTTTTGCCATGCCGTCGATAATACAAGGGGCAGTGAGATACTTAGAATACTCATTTTGCAAATATTTTTCTTGAGCTTTCGCCACCTGATCAATGTATTTTTCACGTCCGCTTCTGCCTATCACAGGTGAAACACTAACTCCAAACTGAGATAAATAAGAACACATCTCCAGCACACTTGAAACAGTGTCAAGCACAAGAACGACCTTTTTATCAGCCTTTGCAAGGTGATAAGACAGCACTTTCATAAGAGTGGATTTTCCTGAGCCGACCATGCCCACAAGATTTGTTATCTTGTCGATCTCAAGCCTGTTTGCACTCTTAACATTGCCCTCCGTGACAGCTTTTAGGGTGTTGCTTTTTAGTATAGAATAGCAATAATCATCAGGCTTTTTCTCAGCCATTTCAGCCGCACTTGCAAGCAACTCATCTGTAGAAACACTTATCTTTTTTCTGGTTTTCTTAGGCGGAGGACTTATAGGCATTTGCGGTGTGCAGTCAGGTATCTCAACGTCAGCGCTATACACAGTGGAGCTTGTCTTGTCCTTAATGCTGTAGCTGTATTTTCCACCTTTTGCGTATCCAAAATGCTTTTCTTCCTTGTGTTTTCTGATATATTCAAAGTAAACGTCCGCACGGTCAGGCTCAACTGCCAGCTCAGTGTTTCGGGCAAATTTCAAGACCTTGCTGCCCTTTTCAATTTTTTCTGTAAAAATATATAAACAAAACTCGGACTGAGCATTGCGGTAATTTTCAAGAACCTTTGCCCAATTCATCTTTGAACTGCAAGAATGTAAAAGTCTGTGAGCTTTTTGAAGCAGAAAAGCAGTTTCATCGCAAACTACCTCGCCCAAAAGGCTGTAATTATGAAGCAGAAGATACGCCTTTGTGGGGTCGCCCTCGGGCTTGCATTTTTCCAAAAGAGCAAGGGTCATTTCTGCCTTGATGAAATCATCAAGATTCACAGAAGTTGGAAGATAATTTCTAAGACTTCTTTTGATAGTTTCTAAGCTTGACATCTTCCACCTCTCCTTTCAGCTCTTTTGAAAAATTTCTCATGGAAACGCATTTAGCAATTGAATCAGGAAAACTGCTTGCTAACGCATCATTGCATATCTTGCAATAATCAGGATAATCCGTCAAACAATCGTCAGGCACAACATAAAAAACTTTTTGTGCCTTAGTATGAGTAAAAACATAGTCATTTTTAATGCTCTTTTTCAGCATATAAGGATTTCTGTGGGTCTTTGCGTCAATAGCCCAAACCTGCCCGTCAGGCAAAGTTATCTTTACATCATACTTATCTGCGTCAGGCCAAAGCTCCGCCCCACATCCACATTTTTCTGCAATTTTCTGTATTTTCAATTCCAACTGCCCAGGCAAACACATATATCTCATAACACCATGCCTAAGCCGCCAATTGCCGTCCTGAAATCTCAATGGCTTCATATCATCTTTTTTCGGTATATTTTTCAAACAGCTTTTGTTACAGCACTGTGCCTGCGCGCCATAAAAAGTCATTGTCCAACCGCATTTCGGACAAACATAACTCCCGTTTGGAACATTTTCGTAGGCTTCCGAGAATATCTTATTTATCATCTTAAAGTCTTGACAATGCTCCATTTTAAATTCACTCATTTTTTCATCAGCGCAAATTGGATTTTCCACAATAAACCGACGCACAGCCACATACAACTCGTTGGGAAGATTAGTCAAAAGAGTATAAATGTAACGCTGCTCCAAGTCATTTACGTAATCTTTCTCTGAATCAGAAATAAGATCAACGCAATCATCAGTAAGAGTATATCTGCTGTTTTCACTTAACTCTATCAGCGCATTTGTATGATAAAGATCAAACTTTTCCACCATTTTGACAAAATAACTATTCCACCCCTCAAACCACGTTTTCACGGGCTTCACAGCATAATTCTCAATAAAAGCACATTCATGAAGATCTGAAAGCATATCATATTGCTCATTCACAGCCGCCAAAGCTGCAAGCCTATTTATCCCAGCAAAAAGCTTGCTACTGTAACTATACTTATCGTTGCACTGCCGTTTCTCATACAGCCCATATGCTATCAATCGTACCATCAAGTCAAAATCCAACTCATTCAAATCTTCCACTCCTTTTACCATATAAATAAAAAAGCCACCTTTTGAAAAATATCAAAAAGCGACCTGATATACCAATTAAAGCAAAACAGATATGAATACCGTTATTGCCTAATGTCAAAATATGATGTTTTTCGTGTACACTCATATCTTAAATCAACATCATAATTTTGTCAATAGTTTTATTTATAAATTGCCAATAATTTGTATCTTTATACAAATTGATACTGCAAAATTTGTAACAGATAAACAAAAAAAGCCGTAGACAAAACGTCTACGACCTAGAAAACACTCTGTGTTGCTACTATAAAATAGATGACAATAAAAATGCCAATTTGACGTCATCTATCAAGCGGTCTTATCCTACCGAGTCAGCTGTCGTTTTATATATTCCTTCCCCTCACAATCAACAAAATCCTTGGCAAACTGTTCCGCCTCCGCAAAGCTGTTCTCCAGTATCTCAAACCCCACAGCCGCAGAAAAGCTGTCGATCTCAACACGTTCGGTCTCGTCTGCGAAAACCTGTATTAAAAATCCTTCGCAAAGAACATCTCTGCCGTTCTTGTCGACCCTGCTAATGTTTATGTCGGGTGAGATCTTTATGTAAAATCCTTTGTATCTCATTTGACCACGCTCCTTAAAACTTCATCTGAAAATCATTATCTTCTTCAAAATCCTCGTCCGGTTCATCATCAAAATGCTGCCCGTAAACCGACCTTTCAAGTGTCGCCCTCAGATAGCTTGTGTCCATACCATTCGCCTCATATCCCTGATTTATGACGCTGTAATAATAACTGGTCGGCGGCGAGATATGACCCTTGTTCATCAAGTACGCCATGCACTCTTTCTTTTCTCCGTTGACGTTGATATCAAACAGCTCCTTTCGGTAAAGATTCGGAAAACCCTCATATCGGTCAAGACTGTGTTCGTCCCGACCATCTATCTCCCAAATCAGCACGGGAACTTCCGACTTCTCTTTCGGCACAATAGTTGCCACACCACGAAATTCAAGCTCATAGCCCTGCATCATTTCTTTGCTTACGACCTTTGAATTCGGACAGCGGTTTGCCATTTGTTCAAGATTGATGTTGCTGCCATAGGCGATATATAATCTTCTGTATTCCATAAAAATCTCCTTTTCAAATTTACATACTCATTTCAAGTTCTTCTTCAATGCCGTCACATTCGCTTTCTGACGGCACAATGTGTTCTTCGGGTACATTTTCGACTTGTGTGCTGTTGTCGCTTACAAGCTCGACACGTTGTTCAAGAGCGGCTTGTTTCTCAAGCTCTCGCTTTTCTTTAAGCCTTGCCCTTGCAGCAATTCCGTCCTCCGGGTGTCGCCAGGCTATGTCACCATCAAGATGTTTCAGCAGATGTGTTCTGCAATTCTTGAATTCATCTCCTATCAGTCCAAGATTTAAAAGCCAGACCCTAAAGCTGTACCGCATATTATCACTTTGAGAAACGTGAGGAGAGCAATATTTCTTGGTCATAGCCGCATTACTTATGGCTAATGCAAGCACTATCTGACTTCTTACCTCTCCTGCGTGAAGAGAACCGTTGTACGCTCTTATCTCATAATGTCCGTGCTGAAAAAAGCTGTGCAGATTGCAGATCA